>Ga0153967_100283_pt1 | contig 25939 bp, 30 predicted proteins | sample TSFL051MetaG_FD_104688 | JGI IMG/M metagenome (GOLD analysis project Ga0153967, IMG submission 104688) | Attine ant fungus gardens microbial communities from Florida, USA - TSFL051 MetaG | ecosystem: Host-associated > Fungi > Mycelium > Unclassified | place: USA: Florida, Paynes | collected...
AGGGACTCTCTAGGGTTACTTGTTGGTTGTCATAAATCATCTCTGCTCCCTAAGTCAATATTTATTTTCTTTTTCTTTAATTAGTAATACATTTCACATCAGTAAATAAGGACAAATAATTGGATATGTATAAGTAGTGTATACCAGATGATAGGAACTCTAATAAGTTCTTTTTGTCAACTCTAACTTAAATTAAGCCTAAGATTACTCAACTAAAGACTAAACTCTTACACTAGAACTTATTTTCACTTTTAGAACACTGATCACCTCAATATCTGTTTAACTTAACTTTTATTACTTCTTTGGTATATAGTTAACTCAGACCAATTTTATATTCCTGATAGCTAGACTATAAATTTAAGTAGACTAACTAGGAAGTTTAGATCCTAGAAATAAACAGTTAGAACCAAACTTGTATACTAGCCTAGATCAGACCTTATAATCAAGTAGTACTTAGTAATATACTTATACTGCTTTTCTTATTAAAATACTTTGTATTACTAGTCTATTGTGATAAATCACAATAGTGATACTATGGTACATACTGTACATGCATAGATTATTCAGCCTTTCTTAGTTAGCTTACTATCAATCTATTTTAGAACCCTCTAAATTATTGAAATATTACTATTAGTTGTAGTTTTCATAGTTTTGCTTTTTTTCAAGTGAACTCTATTCTTGTTAAATTTGCTCTCCTCTTTTTCTCTTAATAAATTTTCTTGAGTTCTAAAAGGAACAAGTGTAGAAGTGAACACAACTCACTATTGAGGCTAAGCTCTCCAAAGGAAAATCCCCCTCTGAGGTCAAACTTAATATAATCAGTTTATGCAGAAGAATATTGTCACATCCTTAAAAAAAAACAATTAGTATAGAGATTCTCTCTATGAGAAAATAGCCAAAGTACTATTAAGACAGTAGTCAGTAAGATAATAGGCACCTAGTTGGGAGAAGATTATGTGCTCTAATAGACATAGTATGAGCTTGCTAAAAAGACAATAATTTTGTATCATAATATATACCTTTTTTTTTACAAAACTTTTCTTTTCCTTTTCAGAGACATAACACCATGTCTTTAGAACAATACAATAATCTCATGAGTAATATACTCAATTAAAGACAAGCCCTAACCAAATTAAGAGCAGAATTAGAAAGAAAAAAAAAGATTATGCAAATACTATAGGAGATTTGGTATCACAAATGGCTACTTACTTAGTCTATAATTGAAGAGTGATGATTCTCAAGAGCTTGAAAGCAGAGTAGAATAAGCAACAAAAGATGTTGCTAAGTCTGAGGTTTAATCCTTAAACTAAAAAGCCTTATATATATGAATAAAATAGTCTATATACCTAGATAGAGTATTACATGTCTACTACCTGTTGTTCTACATATGGTAATTCTTTTGTGACTGGAATAGAGAGAACCTTACCAAAAAGAGGCAGTTCTTTGTTTTATTTAAGAACTAATGAACATTTATAAATAATAGATTAGTTATCATGAATCACCTTTTCTTTTTAAGCTGATATTTATTTTTCTTTTCTTTTTTTTTGAAATTATGTAATATCATTGGATCAGTAAATAAGGACAAATAATTGAACTTGTATAAGTAGTATACACAAATTAGCAAGGACTCTAATGAGTTCTTATTACAAATGGTCACTTATTAGATTTGTGATTAATGATTTGATAATTCTCAAGCAAGGTAGAATAAGCAACAAAAGATGTTATTAAGTCTAAGGTCTAATCCTCAGACTAAGAAATCTTATATACATGAAAGAATGATCTGTGTACCTAGACAGAACATTACATGTTCTACTGTCTATTGTTCTACATATGACAGTCCTTTTGTGTCTGAAATAGCAATAACTTAACCATAAAAGGAGCAGTTCTTGTTTGTGTTCAAAGATTGATATGTATCTGTGGGTAATAAATCAGTGTCATACCAAACCTTGAGGTCTTTGTATCTTTACTGGATCTTATTGACCTAAGGTTTATTTATGGTCATTGGAAGCATATTGAAGAGAGCTTCTATGTATATATAAAAATAAACGTTCAGCAGTTCCTGAGATATTATCAGAATCTGCAGGACAATTTTAGATCCCCTTTAGAGGATATAAGGTTAAGATAAGGAGAACTCAACAGAATTCCCTCTATGAATTGACTGGCTATTTATAATACTACATGTGGCTATGGCTAGTCTATTCTAAAAGAGATCAAGATATCTATTAACTACCATCTGTCAAGTTCTAAGTAATTCCCCATATCAGACAGTTTCTGCCTATATGTTCTTCTACACATAGTAGCTGCCTGATAAGCATATAATCTATCCCAGATCATCACTTGATCTTTCCATGCTTGTCACTTTTATAAATCATGACATTCCCACATCATGTTCATAAATTGTATCGTTGTTAATTAATTAATTTAATAAAGAAAAAGATAAATATCAGAGCAAATCATAACAGATATCTGCCAATCAGTGTTTAGCACTGATTAACTAATGTCTTGATAAGTACTGATTGCTTTGACATATTTTGGACATTGTTTAAAAGGTCTTTTTAAGATGTATTTTAGACTGTGGAAATCATGCAAGTATTCATAAAATTATAGTCAAATGAAGTTTGTGACATTACCTTTTTTCTTAGTTCAAGCTCTATTAAGAAGTTATCTTGTTTTTGGTATACTCTGAAGGTACTCCTGCAGCTTTTTGTCTATATTTCATAAGTTTTCTTCAGGTTCCCATATGTCATCTCCTTGAGTGTATCCTTTCCATCTGACAAGGTATTTGTTTTTTCCATATCTTTGTTGTGAATCTAGAATCCATTCTTTCTGGCCCTATATCAAGGTTGGTAGTGGAGTAGTGGATTTCTGTCCATAGATGGTAGATTCAGAATACTGAGCTAACTTGCTAACATGAAAGACTAGATACATGACTTAGTAGTGAGATGGCATCCTAAGCCAGAACATAACATAAGACAACTTTTCTATTATTTTGAGTGGTCCTTTGTACCAGGATTGTAATGCTTACTCCATAGTCTAGTAATTCTTCAGATTAAGTAGTACTTTGTCACCAACTTTGAATGGGACCCTTTGGACTTTTTTGTCGTAGTACCACTTTATTTTTTTTGCTGCAAGGGTTAGAGTTGCTTTTGTCTGCTCCAAGGCTTCTTGTTGTTTATATGTTAGATTGTTTAAATCTCTTTTCAGTGACTCTTTGACTAATGTTAGATCTACTCCCAGGTATCTACCATATTTAAGGAAGAATGGACTTTCTTTGATGCCTTTGTATACTTGATTGTTGTATGTAAACTCTGCACTGGGTAGTAGGTCTGACTAATTACTTAGATTGTAATTGATATAGCACCAAAGATACTACTCTAGAGCCTGGTTTACTTGTTTTATTTGTCCATCCATTTGTAGATGATATGCTGTCAACATCATAGATTTTATTCCTAAAATTCTGCACCATTCTTGGGATAGCTTGGCTGGGTATTGTATTCCTCTATCTGAAATGATTTGTAGGAACAGTCTATGTAATAGGTAGACCTTGTCATAGAGTAACTGTGTCATATCTTTCAAAGAGAACTGATTGTTGATAGAAATGAAGTGAGCTCTTTTGGTGAGCCTGTCGACAATAACACAGATAGCATTGTAACTATTTGACTCTAGCACTTGAGTGATTAAGTCTATTGAGATTATTTTCCAAGGTCTGTTGATGGGGATAGTAAAGGAAATTTAAGTGTAGATTTGATTTGTAAAGGGAAATAGGATTTTGAATAGAAATATAAATGTGCTTTACTATTCTTACAAAAGTGGGTACTACCTAGTCAGAGAATCAAAATCTCCAAGTTGTTCCACAATTATGTGCAATCAAGTAGGCACTTGGAAGGTAATCAAATATAAAAGGGAGGGGCTCACGAGATAGTAGACACTTATTATTAGACACTAAAATGAAAGAAATGTTTTTAGTTTTCACTTAAGAACACTCTCATGAGTCAGATCTCAAAGATATATGTTCCTCTCACACCGTAGCACTACCATCCAAGGTACTAGTCTAGTAGGCTAGCTTGCCATTGATACAGTAGTTCTACCTAGATCTCATATTGCCCTCATACAAGCTCGCTCTCAACTAACTGTATAGTTGGCAACTTACTCCGAAAACACGTAGCAAGTGGTTCAGCTCCTAGTCCAAGCAAATGCCCAAGTCCTCCTTTAGAGTGCATATCCCTTGAGGGAAGTTTTATAGAGTTTTATCAAAAAGAAAGGGAGAAAAAGAACTCTTAGTCACTCAAGTCGAGTTTTAGTTCTAAAGCAATAAAGAGCAAAGATAGGGGTTCTTCTTTTTGTACCTCTCCATGGTACTAGAGTATTATATTAGTATTATAAAGCCCAGAATGCAACAAACAAGATAAAAAAGAAATCCTCCAGATTACTCAAAAAAGCAGGTAGAATGAGTTAAGTCCATATCTGATCATGTAACAGCCACTCTCCATACTTCTTGTCTATTTCCTACCAACTTTCTTTATCTCATTGGCTGACCTTGAGCCTGTTCTAAGTGTTCTAGGGTGCTCAAGAGGTACTTTGGACATTGGTCTGGCCATTCTCAAGTACATCTTTATTATCAATGTCACTCCTCTCTGCTTCTAACTTTTCTAATTTCTCTCCTAAACCTTTCTCTACTCTCTTTTCTGTTTTCTGTTCACCTCTCTCAGATCTTTCTTTTTCCTATTCCTTCCCAATGACTTTTGGTATATCCTTGTCTTGTTCTTCTATATTTGGACTGCTAATCAGAACTGATGTGTGGTCTCTGATGGTATTCCTATTATAAACCAAGGATTAGTTATTGGGTAACTGTAATAACAGAGTAGTTGAAACAACTGTCTTATCACACTCAATATTATGAAAGAACGAAGAGAACTCGATAGAGTCTCTTGGTGGATTGTACTACCTACTTATACACCTTTTCTATTTGTCTATGTGTACACTTAAGTAACTACCAAACCTTCCAGAAGATTCCATCATATGATCTGTCATGTGACCCTATCTTATCTTATCTTATCTCCCTTTTCTATAATTAGAATGTTTCATCTAGTTTGTCCAAGAATAGCTCTCATTCTTCCCATCTCTTTAGCCATACTAATTTTGGTTCAGGTGGGCGATTTATAACAGTGATGTCATTATCAACAGAAATGCTTCTAAGGTCAAGTTCGTTCTTAAGAGCACTTCTAGGGGGGAGTTTGTCTTATAGATATAATATGAAACCATCTGGAAAGTGTTATGAGATACTGATAGTGGTGATTGCAGCCACTACTCCACTACTCAGATAGTGTTCTCAAGTACATGACTGGACTTTTAGTAGTTATGTCTGGGGAGTGTTATAAACCACTATTTTCCCTAAGTAATATTTATTTTTCTTTTCTCTTAATTAGGTAATACATTCAGATCAGTAAACAAGGACAAATAGTTAAATGTGTATAAGTAGTGTACAACCAACTAGTAAGGACTCTAATGAGTTCTTTTTATCTACTCTGACATAGAGTGAGATTTGGGTTAAGATTAACATAACTGTAACTTGAGTCTTTATAGGGAGCCAATTCTCTCTCAAGAGCTATTTATTATAATTATTAGATTCCAAATATCACTTATATTACCAAAATTAAATATCTGGCATGATATCGAAAAAATAAATATACATGAAGGAAGAACAGTGAAGGCGTTGTTTGATAGTAGAGCAACAGGAATGTTTATGAGCAAAAATCTAGCTCAGAAAGGAGGATATAGATTGATCAAGCTGGATTAACCTTTACAAGTAAGAAATATAGATGGTACAGTGGAAGTAAATATGTTCTACAAAGGACATGTAGAAAGAGTATGGATGAATGTTTGCGAGTTGGAAAAGATAGATATAATATTGGGCATACTATGACTAGTGGCCCATAATTCAGAGATAGATTGGGAAAAGGAAGAAGTAAAAATGACGAGATGTCCACTACTGTGTGGAAAGACAGTAAGGATAAAAGAAAGGAAAGAGATGAAAGAAGATAAAAAGAAAATTGTAAGATGGGCTGTAGATGAGAAAGAAGACTGGGAAAGAGAGGAGGAAATAGAGGTGGATTATAGAAAAATAGAGAAAATGGTACCCAAAAGGTTTTACAGATGGTTGAAAGTGTTTGTAAAGGTGGAGTCTGAAAAAATACCAGTTAGGAAGATATGAGATCATGCAATAGATCTCAATAACAACTTTAAAGCAAGTAAAACAAGAGTATATCCTCTTTCCAGAGATGAAAAAGAGGAGGTACAGAAGTTTGTCAATGAGCATTTAAAAAAAAGGTACATTAAAAATTGCCCTAGACATTACCAGTGTTCTTCTTAGACAAGAAGGATGGAGGGAAATGCATGGTTATAGACTATCATAGGCTCAACAAGCAAACAGTAAAGAACAACTACCTGCTACCATTAATTACAGACCTAGTAAATAGCATGGGTAATAAGAGAGTGTTCACCAAAATGGACTTACAATGGGAATATAACAATGTAAGAATCAAAGAGAGGAACAAGTGAAAGGTAGCTTTCACTACACATGTGGGATTGTATGAACCAATGGTAATGTTCTTTGGGATAACAAACTCACCTGTTACATTCCAAGACATGATGAATGAGATCCTAAGAGATATGATTAATGAAGGAAAGGTGGCAGCATTTGTGAACAATGTGTTAATAGAGATGCAAATAGAGAAAAGGCATGATAAACTGGTAGAAGAAGTGCTGAAGCAGTTAGAAGAGAATGACCTCTATGTGAAACTAGAGAAGTATGCTTAGAAAGTGCAGAAAGTGAACTTCCTAGAAGTAGTGATGGGTTAGGGGAAGATTGAAATAGAGGAAGATAAAGTGGCAGAAATGTTAAACTAGCCTGTATCTAAGATAGTCAGAGATGTTAAGAAGTTCTTAGGCCTTGCAAATTACTATAGACAATTTGTGAGAGACTTTGCCAAATTAGCTGGGCCATTGAATAACTTGACAAGAAAGGAGAAAAAGTGGAAATAGAGAAGTGAACAGCAGAAAGCATTCGAATAGCTCAAGTACATCTTTACAAGTAGACCCTTACTAGTTGTACCAGATATAGATAAGGAATTTAGAGTAGAAGTGGATGCTTCTAACTTTGCAATAGGAGGGGTATTATCAATCAAGTGTGAAGATAATAAATGAAGACCGGTTGTCATGAATTGTCTTTTTTCTCTAAGTCAATATTTATTTTCTTTTCTTTTTCTTTTTCATTTAATTATGTAATATAGTCGGATCAGTAAATAAGGACAAACAATTGGACATGTATAAGTAGTAGACACAATTCAACGAGGACTCTAACAAGTTCTCTTTGTCAACTCTGACTTAGAGGACTACAACTCTTATACCAGTGGCATATATCTCTAAGTCACTAAATGAAACTAAAAGAAACTACAAGATACATGACAAAGAGATGCTGGCCATGATAAGATGCTTGGAAGCATAGAGACACTTTCTAAAAGGGTGTAGTAACCCTTAGTTGAGATAATCTCAGGTTACACTCTAAGTCAGAGTTGACAAAGAGAACTTGTTAGAGTCCTTACTAATTGGTCTAGCTACTTATACGCAAATTGGTATTTACTAGTATTTGTCTACTCAAATTATCCCATGGACTCCTTTTGAGCCATAGTGTTCCAAACACTTTAAACTATTACATAATAAAGGAAACTGAAAAAGAAATAAAATAATCTACCGCCACAGATCATCTAGCTTGCCTGCTGTCTTATAATACTACCCCCCTCTCAAGCTTCCTCGTCCTCAAGGATTTTACAACTCGCTGTCCCAATCCCCTATGTTCCCCATTTCATCATCTTCTTGTTGTTTTATCCGTAAGAACAGATTACGGCTTACTTTAGCAAATGGATTCCTCTTCCATTGCTGCCAATTTTCTTCTAACTTTTTCCAATACTCCCACTCATATTTCTTCTCCCCCCATCCATACAATAATTTTGCCATATACTTCCCTGGTAATTCTCTGCTAAACACATTCTTCTCTTCCTCCCTCTCCTACCACCGTGTTTCTTCTTCTTCTTTCCTTTTGTATTCCTTCTCAAACTCTTCCACCAAATCACTTGTATTTTTGAGATTTTCCTTACTTTCCCAAGTATCTTCTTTTACTGTACATTCTTTTCACTATACGAGGTATTTGTCTCTTCCTCGTACTTGTCTCTTATTCATTATCTTTTTTACCTTCCACTTCTCTTCTCCTTTGATTACCACGGGTTGTAGTATTTCTTTCTTCTGTCCCTCCATCTGACTGGTATATCTTTGTACTCTACTTACATTAACTACTGGGTGAATTTTTACTGTACTAGGTAGTTCTAATTCTATGGTGTTCGTCGAAACTATTGACTTGACCTTATAAGGCCCAACAAATCTCTTTGTAAGTTTTTCTGTTCTCCTGCCTACTATCTGATACTTGAGATCCTTTGTGCTGAGCAGCACTAGATCTCCTACTTTATATTCCTCCACTTCTCCCCTATGCCTATCTACATATCTCTTTATGTCCTCTTGCACTTTACCAAGCGCCGCCTTTGCCTCCCCTTGTATCTCTTGCATTCTTTCCACAAATTTATTTGTCTCCTCAAACTTTCCCTTCTTCCTCAACTCAAATCCCATTCTCGGGTCTTGTCCACTATTTGCTTTAAACGGTGACACTTTTGTGCTTGTCTGTACCTTGTTGTTATAGGCAAATTCTGCTGTTCCCAGCCATTCCGGCCACTGCTTTTGTTGATGGTCGATGAATATTCTCAGGTACTATTCCAATTCCTGATTCATTCTTTCCGTCTGTCCATCTGTTTGTGGGTGAAATGCCGTCAACAATTTGCTGTCGATCCCCAACATCATATTCAGCTCTCTCATTACTCCTGGTGCAAACTGCAGCTCTCTATCTGAAATAATGCTTTCTGGCAAGCCATGCAGCTTCCAGATATTATCTCTGAACAGTCTAGCTAATCCCCCTGCTGTTGTCTTTTCTGTAGTAGATATAAAATGAGCTATTTTTGTCAATCTATCTACAACTACCAGAATCGAGTTGTGTTCTTATGCCAATGACAGTTTTGTAATGAAATTGGCCAATATGTGACTCCACAGTTTCTCTGGTATTGAATTTGGCATTAACTTGCTAGCAGGTGCCTGCGTACAGTTCTTATTTCTCTGGCACGTGTTGCATCCCTCCACATATTGTTTCACCTCTCTACTCACTCCCAGCTACCAGAAGTTTCTGGTTACTAATTCTGTTGTCTTCTACTGTCCTCCATGTCCCCCTACAGGTGTGTCATGGTGTAGCCTGATCACCTCTGCTCTCAACTTCTCATCTTTTGGTACATATACCTTTTCTTTTTTCAATATTAGTCCATCACTTTCTCTCCACTCTTTGTCCCCTAGGACTTTGACTCCTGTCCGCTTCATTTCTTCTACTGCCTTTATGACCTCATCGTCCCTTGTCTCACTCTTTCTTATTCTATCTAGTATATCCACTCCTTTGATCACCACTTCTGTTACTTGTGCCGCTCTGGCTTCCAACTATTCTCTCTTCACCAATGTCTGCTCTTCATTATCTCTTTCTACTCCTATCTCCCAATCTAACCTTCTACTCAATCCATCTACCTTTCCCATTCTACTTTTGGGTATATGTTTTAAAACAAAGTCAAATCTAGATAAGTAGAGTGCCCATCTAGCTTGCCATCTATTTAACTTCTGATTACTCATAAAGTATTCTAGATTTTTATAGTCTGACCAAATTTCAAATTTCCACTTTGCATCTTCTAGGAAGTGTCTCCAGGCTTGCAGACATTGAATTACTGCCAACATGTCTTTGTCATGAATCTCATAATTTTGTTCCATTTCATTTAGCAATTTTGAGATGTAGGTCACTAGTCTCTACTTATTGTCTTTGCATTTAATAGACAATACACCTCCTGTTGCAAAATTAGAAGCATCTGCCTTGACTCTAAATTCCTTGTCTAAGTCTGGTGCTACCAACAATGGTCTAGTTGTGAAGATTCCTTTTAATTGCTCAAATGCCTTCTGCTGGGCTTTTTCCCACTTCCACTTCTTATCCTTTCTTGTCAACATGTTCAAGGGCTTTGCAAGTGCTACAAAGTTTTTAATAAACTGCCTATAATAATTGGTAAGTCCCAAGAACTTTCTGACATCCCTGACCATTCTTGGTATTGGCCAGTTCAACACTCCTGCCACTTTATCCTTCTCCATCTCAATTTTTCCTTGACCCATCACTACTTCTAGAAAGTTTACTTTGTTTGTTTTCCATGAACACTTTTCTGGTTTCACATACAAGTCATTTTCTTCCAACCACTTCAATACTTCCGCCACTATTTCATCATGTCCTTCCTCACTGTCTGTCCTCACCAACACATTATCCACAAACATTGCTACCTTCTCTTCATTCATGAGATCTCTCATGATCTCGTTTATCATTCCCTGGAAAGTCACTAGCAAGTTTGTCATTCCAAAGAACATCACTACCGGTTCAAACAACCCCACATATGTGGTGAAGGCCGCCTTCCACTCATTTCCTTCCTTTATGCGTACATTATTGTAGCCCCATTATAAATCCATCTTAGTGAACAGTTTCTTGTTTCCCATTGAGTCTACTAAGTCAGTAATCAATGGTAATGAGTAGTTATTTTTCACCATTTGCTTATTGAGTCTATGATAGTCTATGACCATATGCTTTCCACCATCTTTTTTTCCTACAAAGAAAACTAGAGAAGTTTGTGGTGACTTCAAAGGCCTTATGTACCCTTTTTGTAGATGGTCCTGAATGAATTGTTAGACCTCTTCTCTCTCGTTCCTAGAGAGTAGATACACTTGTGCTTTGCTGGCCTTGAACTCCTCCTTGAAATCTATAGTGTGATCCCATATCTTCCTTGTTGGCATTCTCTCTGACTCCACCTTTCCAAACACCTTCAACCACTTGTGGAACTTTTGAGGAACCATTGCCTCTACCTTTTTGTGGTCTAACTCCATTTCTTCCTCTCATCCCCAATCTTTCTTTTTATCCACTACCCATCTGATCCTTTTTATTTTATCTCCCTATGTCTCTTTCTTCCCTTGTCTCTTTTTTCTTATTTCTGGGCCCATTTCTTTCTTGTCCATGTATTGTTTACAAATAAGTGGATACCTTGTCATCTTGATCTCTCCCTTTTCCCAGTCTATTTCTGGGTTGTGCGCCTGTAACCAAGGCATGCCCAATATTACTTCTGTCTTTCCTAGATTGCACACATCCATTCTCACTCTTTCCACATATCCTTTAAAGTACAGATTTACTTCTACTTCATGTATGATTGATCCTCCACTATTTTCTGTGCCATTCACATTTCACACTATTATTGGTTTTCCAAGTTTTATCAACTTGAAACCTCCTCTTTCTATGTACTTCTTGCTCATAAAGAGCCCTGTGGCTCCACTGTCCAGCAATGCTTTCACTGATACCCCTTTATGAGTATCAATTTTTTTTACTTCTATTTGCATCCATACTTCCCACAGACCCTTCAAGGTCCTTTTGACTTTCCTTTATCTCTTTTCTGGGTCAGTGATTCCAGCCCCTTCCACTTGGGCCCTAGGCACCGACTGTTTTAACTCTCCACCCTAGTTCTACCAGGGCATTTTCTTTCCTGTCCTACAGGGTGGACAGAATACTTCTCCTTTCTTATTTTTTTCCACCTCTCCTCCTATTACTGCATCTTTGTCTCCACATGCATTACACTTTACTCTTTCTGCTTTACTACCTTTTGCCTCCTCTTCTCTCCAATTCTATGTCTCCTTGCAACTTCCACATCACATATTGCACAACTGCCCCTTTTCCAGAAATCCCTGTCCTTTATTCTCTTCCATCTTTGTCCCCTTGTAATTGCATCCTCTGCACTCCACAAACATTATCACTTCTCTGGGTGTAGTCCACCCTTCCATGCACATTGCCGCTCTCCTTGAGGGCAGCCCCTTTGCCCTACTATGCTCTTTCACTTTCTTCCACACTTTCTGCAGCAATGCCACCTCCATCTTCTTTTTCTTCTTCATGTTCAGACATTCCCACTTCTTGTATCCCTTTTCACCATATCCAAAGCATTTCACCTCTTTCCTTATCACCTCTTGTCTCTTCACCTCCCTTACTCTGCACTGCATTACCCTGCTTGTTAGGGCCTTGAATCTATTTGTTGACTTCTTCTTCTCTTCTACCCTTCCTCCCTTGTTCCTGCAGTTCTTGGCCAGATGGCCAAACCGCTTGCATCCCCAACACTTCCTGCTCTCTCTTCCTTTTAATTCTGATCTCATTTTGGCAAGTGCTCGCTGGGTGTTGAGCATCTTGCTCAGGATGTTGTTGTACGTTTCTAAGGACATTGTGTATTGTACTTAGAGGGGCTAGTTTGGTTATGTGTAGGGAATATGTGTATTTGTAGGTTTACTGACCAATTGTTCTTTGGCTGACTATTTACCGACTACTTACGTCTGCTAGGGCATGAATCTTCATCTAGCCAGGTGCCTATTGCCCTACTGACTACTGTCCTAATACTAGGGTTACACTATTACTTCACAGGGAAGATCCCTATACTAATCATCTCCTTAGGGGTGTGATGATGTTCTTTTGCGTGTACTAATCACAATGGACTAGCAGCACAAAGCTGATAAAGTGAAAGAGATACAAGTAACTACTGAGTACCACCTGGTTGTAAGGTCTGGTCTACACTGGGGCCCAGGTATGGTCCCAGTTGTCCACCTCCAGAGTCTAAACTTTCCGGTCAGTCCACTTAAGCCTGTGGCCCAGCTATGAGGAGGTGACTAGTGATTGGAGTTGATCACTGGTTGAGGATCAATTGTATGAGAGTAAGATTGCTCAGGACCAAGGAGGTCAGGAGCTAGTAGTGATAAATGAGTTCTAGTGTAGTAACCCTTAGTTGAGATAACCTCAGGTTACACTCTAAGTCAGAGTTGACAAAAAGAACTTATTAGAGTCCTTGCTAATTGGTCTAGCTACTTATATGCAAATTGGTATTTATTAGTATTTGTCTACTCAAATTATCCCGCAGACTCCTTTTGAGCCATAGTGTTCCAAACACTTTAAACTATTACATAATAAAGGAAACTGAAAAAGAAATAAAATAATCTGCTGCTGCAGATTGTCTAGCTTGCCTATCATTTTATAACAAAGTGTTCCAGAGTAAATTCAAAGTTTGGATGGATCATAAGAACTTAGAATATTTTATGAGTAACCAAAAGTTAAATCGCAGACAAGCATGATGAACTCTATATCTATCCAGGTTCAACTTTGTATTAAAACATATTGCAGGAAGCAAAATAGGAAAAGCAGATGGGTTAAGTAGGAGACCAAATTGGAAGGTTGGAGTAAAAAAGGATAATAAGGAGCAGACATTGGTGAAGAAAGAGTGGTTGGAAGTAAAGAGAATTAGAATAGCAGAAGTAGTAATAGAAGGAGTAGATTTACTAGATAAAGTAAAGAAATACAAAGAAAAGGATGATAAGGTGGTGTCACAGCCCTCTGTGATATGTGACTGTCCTACCCTCCTTTTTTATTATTATTCAATTAATCCTCAATACTGAGTTTTACACTATTTGTACTAGCTTGCTAAGAGGGTCTGGTTATAAGTCAATATACCTTGTTAGAACTCTAGTTTTGTTCTTAATCTAGTAGACTTCCCTAGAATCCATTTTATTCCCATTACTTTGCACTCTGAGACAGACTGTGTAACCCCTCCTAGACAGGACTGCATGTGGAGAAAGGGCTAACTCACCAGTAGTCTGTCCCCGGGAGTCCCTACTTGACAAGTAGTAAAAGCAGTGAAAGAAATGAAGTAAGCAGAGATAAAAAATGGTGTTGTCATGCCAGACAATTAATTTTGGCAATATAAGTAATATTTGGAACCTAATAATCATAATAAACGGCTTTTGAGAGAGAATTGGCTCTTTAAACATAACCACTAGAAGTCCAGTTGTGTACTTGAGAACACTATCCAAATAGCAGAGTAGTGGCTGTAATCACCACTATCAGTATCTCATAATGCCTTCTGGATGGTCTCATATTATATCTATAAGACAAACTCCCCTTTAGAAGTGCTTTCAAGAGCAAACTCAACCTTAGAAGCATTTCTATTAATAATGGCATCACCCAATAGCTGACCCCTAATTTATAATAGGAACACCATCAGAGACTGCACATCAGTTCTGATCAGCAGTCCAAATATAGAAGAATAAGATAAGAATACACCAAACGTCATTGGGAAGGGATAGAAAGAAGAAGGACCTGAGAGATATGTACAGAAAGCAGAGGAGAGAGTAGAGGAAGGTTTAGAAGAGAAATTAGGAGAGTTGGAAGTAAAGAGGAGTGATATCAATGACAAAGACATGCTCAAGAGCAGTCAGACCAATGTCCAAAGAACCTCTCGAGTACTCTAGAACACTTAGAACAGGCTCAAGGCCAGCTGATGAGATAAAGAAAGTTGGTAGGAAATGAACAGGAAATATGGAGAGTAGCTGTTACATGATCAGATGTGGACTTGACTCATTCTACCTGCCTTTTTGAGTAATCTGGAGGATTTCTTTTTTATCTTATTTGTTGCATTCTGGGCTTTGTAATACTAATATAATATTCTAGTAGCACAGAGAAGTACAAAAAGAAGAACCCCTATCTTTGCTCTTCATTGCTTTAGAGCTAAAACTCGACTTGAGTGACTAAGAGCTCTTTTTCTCCATTTCTTTTTGATAAAACTCTATAAAACTTCCCTCAAAGGATACGCACTCTAAAGAAGGACTTGGGCATTTGCTTGGACTAGGAGCTAAACCACTTACTATGTGTTTTCAGAGTAAGTTGCCAACTGTACAGTCAGTTGAGAGCGAGCTTGTATAAGGGCAATATGAGATCTAGGTAGAACTACTGTATTAATGGTGAGCTAGCCTACTAGACTAGTACCTTGGACGGTAGTGCTACAGTGTGAGAGAAATGTATACCTTTGAGATCTGACTAGTGAGAGTGCTCTTAAGTGAAAACTAAAAACATTTCTTTTACTCTAGTGTCTAATAACAAACTTTTACTATCTTGTAAGCCCCTCCCTTTTATATTTGATTACCTTCCCAGTGTCTACTTGATTGCACACAATTGTGGAACAACTTGGAGATTTTGATTCTCTGACTCGGTAGTACCCACTTTTGTAAGAACAGTAAAGCACATTTATATTTCTATTCAAAATCCTATTCCCCTCTACAAACCAAATTCTATACACATTCCAAAAATCCCTTTACCTATCCCCATCAGTGTCAAAAAGACAGCCTAATACTAAAGGAAGGGAAGGTATACGTTTCTAGAGATGAGAAATTGAGAGTAAAAGTAATCAGGCTACATTATGATATGTCTATAGGAGGATATGGAGGATAGTGGAAGATGGCAGAATTAGTAACAAGGAATTTCTGGTGACCAGAGGTCATTAGGGAGGTAAAGTGGTATGTGGAGGGGTGCAATGCTTGCTAGCAAAATAAAAAATCAAACACAACCACCAGCAGGAAAGTTAATACCAAATTCGATTCCAAAGAAGGTATGGACCCACATTAGTACAGACTTCATTATAAAGTTGCCTTTAGCACAAGGCTACAACTTAATCTTAGTAGTGGTAAATAGATTTATAAAAATGGCACATTTTGTACCAACTATAGAAAGAACGAGTGCAGAAGAGCTAGCACGACTATTTAGAAATAATGTCTGGAAATTACACAGATTACCAGATAGTATAATTTCTGATAGAGGACCACAGTTTGTGGTAGAAATTATAAAAGGGTTGAATTACATGCTAGGGATCAAGACAAAGTTATCTACAGTGTTTCATTCATAGACAAATGGCCAGACAGAGAGGATGAATCAAGAGTTAGAACAATATCTCCGAATATTCATAGATCACCAACAAAAACAATAGCTAGAATGACTGGGTATAGCTGAATTTGCCTACAATAATAAAGTATACATAGGTACCAAGATGTCACCATTTAAAGCAAATCAGGGACAAGATCCAAGAATGGAATTCGAAATAAAAAAGAAGAGGAAGTACAAAGGGGCACAGAAATTTGTGGAGAGAATGAGGAGTGTACAAGAAGAAGTAAAGGTAGTATTACAAAAGGTGTAAGAGAATATGAGGAGATATGTAGACAGAGAAAGAGAAGAGGTAGAAGAATATCGAGTAGGCAACTTAGTGCTGCTCAACACTAAAGATTTAAAGTACCAGATGATTGGGAGATGAATGAAGAAGTTCATGGAATACTTTGTAGGACCTTACAAAGTAAAGGCAATCATTTCTACTAATGCAATAGAACTAGAATTGCCTAGTATAGTTAAAATATATCCAGTAGTTAATGTCAGCAGAGTATGGAAGTATAAGTCATAAGTAAAGGAACAAAGAAAGAAAACACCACAACCAGTGATAATTGAAGGAGAGAAAGAATGGGAGGTGAATAAGATTATAAATAAGAGAAAAGTATGGAGAAGGAACAAATACTTAGTGCGATGGAAAGGATGTATGATAGAGGAAGATACATAGGAGAGCAAAGAGAATTTGAAGAATGCAATAGAGTTAGTTGAAGAATTTGAAAGAAAGTATCACAGAGAAGAAGAAGAGAAAGTAAGATGACAAGAGAAAGAAAAAGATAAGATGTTTAGAAGAAAACTACTGGGAAAGTACACAGCCAAGATGTTGTACAAATGGGAAAACAAAAGGTATGACAGGGAATATTAGAGGCAAATGGAGGAAAATTAGAGACAGTAGAAAAAAAATCTGTTCTCTAGGTACAATAGGAACCCATTTCTAAGGAAGATAGAAAAAAAACAAGAAGAATACAAGAAAAGAAAGATAGAAGAAGAGGACAAAGAAGATTGATAGAGGCTTAAAGAAGATAGAAAATATTTAGAAAATTTAGGGGATGAAAATTAGGAAATAGGTGACCTAAGAGACCCATACAATGAGCTGTAAAAAAAAGTCCTTAGGATAAGGACCTTTAAGAAGGAGATGGTATCATGAACTGCCAAATTTTCCTAAGTCAATATTTATATTTCTTTTCTTTTTCTTTTCTTTTAATTATGTAATAACATTGGATCAGTAAATATGTACAAATAGTTGGACATGTATAAGTAACAATTATAATCCAGTGAGGACTCTAATGAGTTCTTTTTGTCAAACTCTAATAAAAAGTGGGCTTAGGTTAAGGTTACTCAACCATAACTTAAGTTCTTATATATATGTGATAAGCTCATATATCTATAATAGACTTCTGATCCATTACATTTATGCTAAGTTCATCTAAGTCTACTCTAGATTGAGGTTAGTTAGCATTCCAAAGAAGATTCTAAAGTCCTGGTGTTCAGAAATCCAATAAGATGTTCAAACTCTAAAGATCCTACTACCAGCTCATCTGTCTTGTCTCTTGAAGTAATAGACTAATCTAGCTCATGATAGCTTAGTAACCATCTGATAAGAGTATTCTATTGGAAATCTAGGGTATGTCTGAGACTTATAAGAGAGTTCTAGAGCACATTCCAGTTAGGAATTGGAGTTATAAAGCTTATTCTATGTTATAGTTCCACAGTAAATTCACTAGTAGTATAATACTGTTTTCTTTCTATTTCTTTATTTCTTTGTTTGTATTCTCAATATAAAATACTCTAGTTGCAAGGAAGGCACAAGAAGAGAACTCTGTATTTGTCTTCTGAGCTCTAGAATTATAAAGTCACAATTTTAAGTGTCTTAAGTGTTGTATGTACTCTCATCCAAAAAAGAACAGAAAACTCATTCATAAATGTGACTAGAACTGCTTGGAAAACTTGGATAGCCTTGTGCTCTAGGAGGTAGAACTCTCAACATGCTTTGGGGTAGGACTTATTGGTTATACAGTTGACTATAGTGAAGTACCTCATAAAACACTACCAGATCTAAGACTATACTACCAGATCAATGGTGAACCAGTATAGTTAGACTGGGAACCAGTAAAAACTATTACAGTACAAGAGAAATATGTACTTTAGAGACTTATCTCAACTCAGAACTAGTACACTTTATAATGGAACATAAAAACATATTCAATTTCTTTATATTTTACTTCTATCAAGACCATTGTCTTACTAATCTCATCTTTTACTTACTCTTGAGACAACTTTTGTATCTCATGAGTACATTTTCAAATTGTATTTTCACCTTTTGAACACTTTGCTTATTCTTCTGAGTTAATTTCTCTCCATAAATGACACTCAAGAACTAGTATTGTTGTTTTGTTTGTAATTCTAGCAATTTCCTTATTTATTTTAAAGTTGTTTTGCACTTGGATACCACCAACTAAGGAAAACACAAAACACCCTTGTCAGTGGCTCCCAACTCTAAGTTAGAGTAAATAAAGAGAACTTATCACAAATAGTCACTTTGTTATGAATCATAACATAAGGACTCTTTTTCTATTTTTAGAACAGACTTACATAATCATAGAAGTCACATGATCAGTCACATGACATGTTACATTGATATCATATAATCACCATAAAAAGGTAGTACACAGACTAAGTAGAATAGATATAAGTAGTATACTCAAATCTAGCAGGACTTTAATGAGTTCTCTTTGTCTACTCTGACTTAGAGTTGGAAGTCATTTATCTGAGTCATTCAGATGACCATTCCTTGAACACTTACTTAGTTTATGATTGAAGAGTTATTGATTCTTAAAAGTTTGAAGGCAAGGTAGAATAAGCAACAAAAGGTGTTGTTAAGTCTGAGGTCTAATCCTCAGACTAGAAAGCCTTATATACATAAAAGGATAGTCTGTGCATGTAGTAATCCTTAGCAGTTCTTGTTTGTGTTCAAGGATTGATATACATTTATAGGTAATAGATCAGTATTATACCAAACCTTGAGGTTCTTGTATCTCCACAAAATCTTATTGACCTAAGGTCTATTTATGGTAGTCAAAAGTATATTGAAGAAAGCTTCTATGTGCATATGAAAGCAAACATCTGTGTTCAGCAGTTCCCGAAATATCTGCTGATTAGTATTTAATACTGATTAACTGATATCTTGGTGAGTACTGATTGCTGTGATACATTTCAGGCATCATTTGAAAGGTCCTCTTTAATTATTCTTTAACATTTTTCAGTAATTATCTCTAACTCCTTAACTCTCTATCATTTTTCTGAAAAAACAAAATGTGAGATCTTTTAATAAAAATAGATTGTATAAAGAACTAGTTTTATCCAAACTTAAATCAAATGTGACTTATTTTTTTAGCTCTTCTTAATTTATTATTCTATTTTTTGCTATTTTTTTTACTATTTTTATTTTTTTTGTATATATACTAGTATTTTCTTATGTTAAATATACCTGACTAAAATACATAAACTATTTCATAGTATGCTAAGTTTTTAATACCAGACAATATGTATATGTTCAGATATACTCAAAATATGGGGTACTATATTAGGTAAATCTTTATAGTTTTTTCTAAAAATTAATTTCTGTAACTGTTATTTTTAAAAATTTTTAGAAAAAACTGTAAAGATTTACCTAATATAGTACCCCTTTTAAGAGCTTTTAAATGTATCTTAGACTATGGGAATCATGCAAGTATTCATGGAGTTATGGCTAAATGAAGTTTATGACACGTTTTTTCTATTCCTCTAGTCATATAATTTTAGAACTAGGCTGGTTCATGACAATTGAGAAAAAAAAAAACAAGGATAGTAGTGAAGAGATTCACTCAGATAATAGGTGAGGACTATAAAAAGACTTATATATTTGTAGCTTACTTTAAATCTATCCAACTATTGTATATCATAGCTGTATCACAAAGGCTTTGTCTATGGCAGATGGACTTTGTTTCTGCTTTTTTTAATAGTAACAGCATATTTGATGTATTTATGGAACAACCAAAAGAATTTAAAAAAGAGAGAGATAATTATGTTTGGAAACTCCAGAAAATACTATACAGTACTATACAGAATACTCATAACTGGATAGAAAATTTAGACAAAACTTTTAAAGAACATAGATATTACAAGTCTTGTACAAATCCTTAAATCCAGTCTGTTACAAACTTCATTTGGCCAATAACTTGCACAATTCCCACAGTCTAAGATATGTCTGAAAGCCCTTAAGAAGCCCTTTTGAACGATGCCCAAAACATGTCAAAGCGATCAGTACTCACTGAGATATCAGTTAATCAGTACTGGACACTGATCGGCAGATATCTTAGGAACTGCCAAATGCAGATGTTTGCTTCTATGTGAACATAGAAGCTCTCTTCAATACGCTTCTGACAACTATATTTTATAATTAGTAGGACTGCATTACAGTATCAGATGTCAATCTGATGTTCTAGAGTTCAATCCAACTCAGTCTGATATCTACAGAACTAAATGTATTGTTATGTACCTAGAGTTCAATCCAACTAGATACATTAATAAAGACAATGGGAAACATATAATGAAATATTCACCTCAGTCTGATGTTCATAGAACTGAGGGTAGAAAACTATTTTTTCATAAAAATAATGTACTTACTAATCATAACAGAAATAAAAAATAGAAATATGTGCAAAATGACAAAGGCAAAGCATTAGAACCAAATAGAGATAAACAAAAGAATGAGGCTCAAGATGCATTTACAACACCTCTCCTTATCAAGAATGCCTCTATTCCTTTACTCCTATCCTCTTTCAAAGACCACCAAATTTCATTATCCCTAAGCTCTTTGTCATAATGTCTGCTATTTGATCCTCTGTTGCTACATGTTCTCCTACTATGTCACCTGTCTCTTTATGATTGCAAATATGTCTGAACCTTGTGTCAATGTGCTTTGTCCTGTTATTAATCTGCCCACTCTTGATTAAGTCTAGTGCTCCCTGATTATCAATCAACAGTGGTGTTCCCTGTGATCCATACATCCCCAATGATTGAAAGAATTCTTGGTGCCATAATATCTCCTTGATAGCCATTAATGCAGCAATAAACTCTGCTTCAACTGTTGATAATGCTACTGATGTTTGTTTCTTTGACCCCTAGGACACAGCCCCTCCTTCAAACATCACCACGAAGTCCAAAATTGATTTTCTGTCAACCTAATCACCAGTCCAATCTGAATCCACAAAAACACAAAGTCCTGAATCCATTTCATCATCACTTTGGTACTCAAACCTGTACTGACTCATCCCTTAAAGATACCTAAAAATCCGCTTCACAGCCTGCATATGTGCCTTTCCAGAACAACTGACATAACGAGAAAGCACTCCAACATTGTAGGCAATATCAGGTTGAGTACAGATCATCAGATACATCAGAGAGCTGATACATCTCTGATATTCCGTAATGTCAATTTTGGCTTCATTCAGAATAGGTAGCTGAATATTGTTCTCCATAGGTGTTTTTGTAGGATTACAGTTGGTCATCTCATGTTGCTCAAGGATTTCCTCCACATACTGCTTCTGACTTATTGAGATTGTCCTCAGGGCTAATCTCATATCTGATCTCTCAATCTTCATCTGCAAGATCCATCTCACCTCATCCAAGTCCTTCATTTTGAAGATTTTTCCCAGCTTCTTCTTGATGTCCTCGATCTCAGTTATCTGCTCAGAAAACAAAAGGAAATCATCCACGTAGACAGCTATGATGAAAATCTTCCTATCACTAACTTTGGTGAAGACCTCGTGATCTGCCTTACTTTGCTTGAAGCCTAACTCTTCGAGTTTTCCTTTTATTTTTAGATACCACTCCCTCAAAGCTTGTTTCAATCCATACAGTGCTTTGTGTAGGAGCCATACCTCCCCTTCCTTTGAGCCTACCCCTTCAGGAATGTGCATGAAGATTTCATTTTCAAGATCTCCATTCAAGAAGGCCAATTTCATATCTATTTGGTAAATATACCACTGATGTCAATTTGCGAGTGCAAGAAGGGTCCGAAGTGTCTGATGACGTGTCACCAGCGCAAACATTTCATCAAAATTGACTCCAGGAATCTGTGAGAATCCCTGGGCCACAAGTCGAGCCTTGTAGTGCTCAATTTGCCCCTCTGCATCTAGCTTCGTCTTGAAAACCCATTTACAACCAATGACCTTGCGTCCAATTGGCTTGGAAATGATGCTAAATAACTTCTGCCTCACAAATTCCTTGAGTTCCTCTGTGCAGGCTCTTTTCCAGTAGATAACATCCTCCCTTGACATTGCCTTCTTGTATGAAGTTGGGTTCTTTAGTGCTTCGACTGCTTTATTGACCTGTTCAGTACTTCTAGGAACTTTTCATTGTGTATATGAGGTCCTTGTGAATTGAGGATCATCATCATGGACAGGAGCATGTCTCAATCTTCCTGATTGGCACCCTTTAGTAGGTTGGTCGTCTCTTCTTTCTTTGACCCTCACTGACTCTACTTTCTCTTTTCTCTCGACTTTAACTTCATCTCCAACTTTGCTTTGCTCTTCAAGTAGCTAGGATTTTTGTGTCTCATTCAAGGTATATACATTATCTTCATTCTCATAATCTTTGCTAACCTCAATCCTAACTCATTCAGGGCATTGAGGGTCTTCCAGGAATGTCATGTCATGTGACTCATACAGTCAAAGATGATTTCAACTGTCTGCAATGACATAACCCTTTTTATTTTCAGATAATCCTACAAAAAATCCCTCAACTGCCTTTGGGTCAAGTTTATTCCTTTTTTTGTCAGGTACATACACATATGCTCGACACCCAAAAATTTGGATGTGAGCCACTGATGGTTTCTTTTGCAGAAACAGTTCATGGGGAGTTCCATCTTTGGATACCACTCTTGTTGGCAGCCTGTTTAAGATTTCCTGGACATACTTTACAGCAAAGGTCCAGTATGCCTTGGGTAGTTTAGAGTCAAACATCATGGTCCATACCATCTCCAGTACAGTCCTGTTGAGTTGTTCCATTACTCCATTTTCCTGTGGAGTGTTTGCATTTGTCACCTCATGATATATACCCCTAGCCTTTAGCCATTTTTGGAAGTCATTTGCTATGTATTCCCTACCTCTGTCAGTCCTCAGGAAATTCACTTGCTCTCCAGTTTTGACCTCTGATTGTGTAATCCACTCCATTAACATCTTTGAAGTCTCGTCCTTGGTTCTAATGGGTTTTATCCTGATGTAGTGTGAAAATCCATTGACAAATGTCACAAAATATCTGCATTGAGTATATCCTTCAACATTAAAGGGCCCACAGACATCAGAATAAATCCTGTGTAGTCTTCTAGGATTTTCAATGTCCAATTTCTTTGGTATGATATCTCAGGTTCTTTTTCCTTTGAGGCATGATATATAGTGAGTATATGCAGTACTATTCTTTTCCATTTTGGCTTCCATTCCTGTTACCATAGACTGATCAACAAGTTTCTTGATAGATTGCATCATGGCATGGCCCAAGCATCTGTGCCATGTGTTGATTGATGTTCTCGCAACATGAGCAGATTCTTGGATAGAGAACAACGTCTTTCCTTCTAGAATCCATAGCTTATCCCTTTTTCTAGCCTTCCCAATCACATTTGTGCCCTTTAGAATGTTGCATTTGTCTCGACCAAAGAATATTGAGTAATTTCTTTCACTCATGTATATCACTAACAACAGATTGTTTGTTCCTATGTTGGGAACATAGTAGATATCCCAAAGCTTGTAGACCATTGGTCTCCCATCACCATCCATTGAAATCCTCACCAATCCTGATCCAACTACATCGATAACTCTATCGTCTCCAAAACCAATAGGAACAGCTGACTTGAAGGGAATATAGTCATGAATCCACTCTCTTCTGGATGTCATAGTTGAGGTTGCTCCTAAGTCAATAATCCAACTCTCAGTAAGGTTAGGATTTTCTTTGTGTGCCATGAACAACTTTATCAGTGTTTCCTTTTGTGCTGATGCCAGCTTGGCATTCTCCTCTCGTGATTTAGGTCCTTTCTTGTTATTTGAGTTGCTATTGGATACAAGGTCTGCCTTTATCTTTCTGTATTCCGACTTGATATGACCCATCCTTTTACAGTAAAATCACTTCACATCTCTTTTCTTTCCTTCATGATCATTTGACTGACTAAAAGCTTGATAGATAGGCCTTTTCCCTTTGTTATAACCCATCAATGCAACATGTGAGGCTTCTTTGCATGATCTTTCATCCATTAATATCTGTTTGATGACAAAGTCTGTGGTCAAGATGGTTTTGTCTTTTATATAGAGATGTTACCTAAGCAATGCATAGAATTCTAGAAGTAAAATGATCATGACCATTACAATCAGTGAGTCCTTTAGGTCATGTCCAAGGTCTCTAAGTCTATGAACTTTGTCCCTCATATCACTGAGTTGTTGTTCCATAGGTACTATGTCAACAAGAGTTGTTCTGAAGACATCTCTGAGCAACCAAGCCATTGTATGTTGTTCTCTCTCTTCATAATAGTCCTCTAGGTAATCCCAAATTTCTGATGCAAGTTGATACCTTTTGACATTTTAAAGAGGTTCCTTTTTCCATGTCAGTGTGATTTCTGCTAGGGCCTGATGATTCCTTGTTTGCCATCTATCATAAGCGGCAGTGACAGTGACTTGGTCCTTTGGATCCATTGCTACTTCTGGTGGACATTTCTCTGTTCCCTTCACAATTCCAAATAAACCTCTAAACTTCAGTATGGTCAATATCCTATATTTCCAATCATTGTAGTTTGACTCTATATCATCCAGTGCAGGGATGTCGTAAACCCTGCCATGTTCTGTATCTTGAGTTGTGCTTATCTTTATATATATGGTATTGGTTTAGGCAATGGGCCCATAACCTTTTATAATTAGTAGGATTGCGTTACAGTATTAGATGTCAATCTAATGTCCTAGAGTTCAATCCAACTCAGTTTGATGTCCATAGAACTAAATGTATTGTCATGTACCTAGAGTTCAATCCAACTAGATACATTAATAAAGACAATGGGAAATATATAATGAAATATTTATCTCAGTCTGATGTCCACAGAACTGAGGGTAGAAAACTATTCTCTCCTAAAAATAATGTGCTTACTAATCATGATAGAAATAAAAAATAGAAATATGTATAAAATGATGAAGGCAAAGCATTAGAACCAAATAAAGATAAACAAAAGAATGAAGCTTGAGATGCACTTACAACACTATAAATAGACCTTAGGGCAATAAGATCCTGTGGAGATATAAGGACCTCAAGGTTTGGCATAATACTGATCTATTACCCATAGATGTACATCAATCCTTGAACACAAACAAGGACAGCCTCTTATATGGTTAAGTTATTGCTATTCTGGACACAAAAGGACTGCCATATGTAGAATAATAGACAGTAGAACATGTGATACTCCATTTAGGTACATAGACCATCATTTCCTGTATATAAGGCTTCATAGTCTGAGGATTAGACCTCAGACTTAACATCTCTTGTTGCTTATTTTACCTTGCTTGAGAATCAAAGAACTCTTTAATCGAAAACTCACTAAGTGACCATTTGTGATACAGTCAAAAGTATATGACAATAAATTGACACTAACATCTATGTGGACAGATGATGTCCTTGGAGCTTTGTTAACTCTGGAGGGAGAATATATGGTTAAATTAAAACTAGGATCAAGCTATAAGATAAAAGACTTAAACAAAGCCAAGTTTATTCTTAGAATGTAAATTGACAGAAATGCAGAAAGAAACATTATATTATTACAGCAAGTCTATTACAAATATCTTTTAAAATAGTTCAATAGTTCAATATGAGTTCATGCTTGCCAACAATAATCTCCCTTTCTCCTAGTACAATACTATTAATTAAAGACTATCCAGCAACTCCAGATAAAGTAAATGAGATAAAGAAAACCCTCTTTTGTGA
>Ga0153967_100287_pt1:0-15000 | contig 25764 bp, 19 predicted proteins | sample TSFL051MetaG_FD_104688 | JGI IMG/M metagenome (GOLD analysis project Ga0153967, IMG submission 104688) | Attine ant fungus gardens microbial communities from Florida, USA - TSFL051 MetaG | ecosystem: Host-associated > Fungi > Mycelium > Unclassified | place: USA: Florida, Paynes...
AAACAGTGATTCCCGCTCCTCACTCAAGCAGTGAAGTAGCCGAACCGCTGTAACCATCACCGCTGCTGCTGGAACTGGTTGGGGGCCCGGGCAGTGGAGGGATCGGGGGCGGAATCTCCTTCCTTGTCGGATGACAGGTTTAGATATTGCCGCCAATTCCCCGAGCTTGAGGATGTGACTTCTCTGTCACCGTCCCCCGTTGGTTGCTGAGGATTTTGATCCATTTTGAAGATCTCGGGCCGCCCCTCCAACTCGCTCCCGATCCCATTAGGCTCAATGCTGGAACTGCAAATCGCAGAGTCCATAAACATCATTGCCGTGGTTTCGATGAAAACAATGGAAAGCATATAACCTACTATCCACGGCAGATCCCATAAACAACCTACATCCTGAGAGTTGTTGAAGAGCCGTTTTAAATTAAACGGGTTATGCCCAATAAGTATGAGACGCAGTACTAGATGTAATGGGATGTTCGGGATGAAGCCCATCAAGAAAAGAAAAAGAATAATAATAATAACGAAGAGTCGGGCCAGATTTGTCATCAAAGATTCTTTCCTTTTTTTTGCTCCGCTTTAGGCTATCTTTGTTTAGGTAGCTTAAAGACTCTTCTCTTTAGCAAGACCAACAGTCTTACTTAATGAGGGTAGCTTGGCTGTTAACCAAGAAATAAATGGGAGTGTTGGGCGTACATTTCTTTTATTCTCTTACGATATTTCTACTCAGCTTGAAAAGGCTTGAAAAGAAGCCTCAAGCCGATAAGAGCTCTTCATCATGTTCGACAATTTCTAAAGAAGAACTGAGAGTGATTGACCTCACGGCACACATGCTATATGTTCATGCCAAAAAAGAGAAAAGAGTGGAGCGGCATACCAGAAAAAAACATCAATCAAGGAAGAATCGAACTTCCATAGCTGTGTTAGCTAGGCTACCCGCCTGATCATCTTTCTTTTACACAAATTACTGGATCACATCTTTCCTATGCCGTTTCCGGGTCAGCTCTTTCCTATCTCATGTTGCTATTTTAGCTGTCATTGCCGTTACGTTACATATTTTATTTTCTTTGACCCGGGCAAGGGAAAGGCAGAAAGGTTGGTTCTTCGATGACCCTTGGCATAGTTAAGATTGAACGAAGAGGGGAGTTGCGGGCCTACGGAGACTTTCTTCTAATCCCAATGAAGAAGGAAAGAACTGATACTGATATAACATTAATCCATGCATTGACCGAGTTAGACTAATCCGACGGATGAATGCCCTGATCAGCTCCTTACCTCGACTGGCACAGGACGGGCCAATAGAGATGGCAGGCTCATCTCACTTATTGTGTGCTTTGTTGGAATAGACTGACATCAAGGGAAAGTGCACTTTATCTCGATTCCTCTCTTTCTACAACTCTTTCTTTCCAACCCACTGCTCAGCCCCCTCCAAACTATGGCATCAAGGTCGGAAACCCCAAGGGTCGGGCCTCAACCGATCTACTGATAAGGTAAGGGGAAAGACAACTGAATAAATAGGTCTATCCTATAAAGACGGGCTAGAGTAAACGCCAAGCGCTGGCCCGGGTTCAATTCCTGCTTGCCTTTCATTTTCAATTGTTAGAGTAGTCTCGATCCTATTGAACATAAGCTATATCACAGGGAGTAAGTAGATCATGATCGGAGGGGACGACCGGAGAAAGATAAGTCAAGGAGGACCCGAAGAGGAAGGAAGAGCGGTCCGTCCTAAACGAAGAGCGGTAGCTGAGAGCGAAATGAACTGATTTGGCCGGAGGGGGCCACGGGATTAGACTCTCGATGTATTATTACATTTCTAGCGGGAGGAGAGTAGCCCCGAAAGAAGTCGGTCCTAGCGAAAACACATAATACAGCTTATGGCCGAGAGTGCCATGAAAGAAAGGTCAGTCTGCACAGGCGGGACGTGACATTAATAGACAGGTCAAACTGTGGAATCGTCTGATTTTCACTCGGATGACGTAATTAAATTTGATTTATATCAGTGTGCAGCAGCCCCTATGACAGAATTGAACATCAGATATATCACATCCATAAAAAGATTAAAAACAGTCGGTTATGAGAGCTTCGGCGAGACTGTTAACGATGTGAAGGTCATAGCCGAAATCCGAATATTTAATAGACATGAGCCTTCCCGGTACAGTTGCGAGTCAGAAGTGAAAGCCGGTCCTTACAAAAAGGCTTCTTCGGATGAGCGAACTTAACACCTTCCTAATGTTAACCCTTCCATAAAGTTTCCTCGGGCAAACCGTCGGGGTCATCCTACCGAGACTATTGACCATGTAGGAGCCTTCTTGTCATATGAAGAAACTTATAGACTCAAGCGGCCATCGCAGGCCAAGCGAGCCACGCGGTCAGATTGCGATCTTATGAATTACAGGTCGAAAACACTCTTTTGCCCCAACTATTCAAAAAACAAGACTGTGATTTGCTTTTCGTTCTATCTTGCAGAATGAACCGCTACTAACAGAGGGATGACCTTGAGCCCAATCTCCAGGGAAGGCAAACCTTCATTACTGTATTTGATCACCAAAGGCGGACTCTTATGTATGTAAAAAGAATTCATTTACTTGTATTCTAAGAATAATAAGCCAGTACTCCTACCTGGAGGAAAAAGAGCGGATAAGCAGCAGCGGATATATAATCGGTTGCGGTTGCCCCTCTTCTCTTTAGTCGGATAGGAACTCAAAACTAGCAACTGGAAGTCGGGATAACCGGGGTTGCCACTGAATCGAAGAAAATGCAGGTGCGAAAGAAGGACCGAGACTCTGACCTTGAGGAAGATCAGCGGACTAGTAGGGTACAAAAGTCAGTCTCTAACAAAATCCGTTGGCGAAATCTATCCTTTTGAGTCTCCTCACTTTCATGTCCCAATCTAAGAAATTCTTAAGTGCGCTCATAGCAAATCTTTTCTTATGTTCCCCCTCTTTCTTTTTCTATTGATGATAAGTAGGGTTTCCCTCACTAGATTAAACTACTGAGCGATGCCCGCAAACCCATCTCTAGGGAAGGAGAAACGGCCTCCCTTATCGAGATAGCAGGGACTTGAAGGGATGCTGCTTGGGGACAATACAAAAATGGAGACTGAGCAGAAAGAGCTTCCAGACCTTTTAAACGTTTTGAATGACTCTCGAATTGCACCTTTTCGACGTAGGTGCGACGAATCTTTCAACTTTGGGACGACTCCCTGACCTTTGCTTGGGTTGGCCCATTCCTACTGACTTTGACCTGACACCTTCCTGTGACTTGACACCTTAACCAGTCCTCCTGTCTTGAATGGAGGGAAGCGGTTTAAGAATTCCTTATGAAAGTGACCAGCCAAGCAAGGAAGGTTCACCCAAGAAATAAAAGTCCATCCCAGCTGTCAAAAGATCTACGTGCGGATAAGGGACGAAGAAAGCTTTAAATCCCGGTTATTCCTCTCCAAAGAAATCCCCGTATTCTATTCCTCAAGTCCCACATCGGCTTGATGCCATCTTCATGAAGGAGAATGCCCCAAAAGCGTCTGCTAAGATTAACTGTACAAAATCGGATGCTGTCAAATTTGCCTTAGTGCAGTTACTCTCTTTACTTTCTCTCAGTGAAGTTCCTAAATAGGAATATTTTTTAAAAAAGCTCTCGATTCAAAAGTAATTTCTCGAGTAAGATGAATGTGTAGCTTCTTCTCAAGCAGTAGTACCGGCAACTAAAACAGTCTTCTATCCAACACCGGTTACTTCTATAAGACAAGAGCTCCTAATGGAACAATTACCTATTCTATCTGATTCACTGCCAATACCCAGAAAATCTGGTATTCAGATTCAATTGCGACAAGAGCACGTTCGAGAGCAGGGGGCAGAAAGACCTTCTACTTCTATTGCATCAACAGCTGATTCAATTGCTATCAGTTCTAAGCCTTAGTCATCTATTCGATCAATGCAGCCTTACGACTGTTCTTTAATCCATTATTTTATTTGCCGCCTAGGAAGGAAGAGCTAATCTTTCTACTCTACCAGTTTTATGAAATATCAAGTTACCTGCTAATTCATCTGCACAGCGCTTATTCACCATCAGGAAAGACCGGAAATCCAGTAAGAAGGGTCAGGTAAGAGGCAACTAACATGCTAACAGCAGCCTATTATGATTCACGTGGCAAAGAGCCTGTTCTCTTAGTCCCACAGCTCCTTACAGAACACTTGCTACCGTGGCCTAAATGCTACGCACCTTCTACGAGGATATCCGGGAACGTGCTACTTTATAGGGGACAAAGGGTTGGCTTTTTCGCTCCTCTTTTTAAGAAGTAGCAGCTACTGTGATCATATCTGCTCAAGCAAGCCTGTCCCAAGCCGGCCAAGCAGTTGCTTTGAATCGGATGTGAGGGATGGAATTACTTATATAAAGAGATCTTGCCCTCGGTCTTTCTGCCGGAAAGAAGCAAGCGAAAGAAAGGGCTTTCAAGCTTCAGTTAGAAAGTGATGAATAGGTTCTTTGCCAGTGAATCTGTCTTAAGCATAGTGCACGAATGAACTGGGTAGCATTCCATCTTTCTAAAGCAGGTAAGGGGGTGAACGAATCGGCTCTTCTTTCTTAGTTTAACTCGTCTGTGTGATAATAATAGTCAAAGCATTCTTCTTAGGATAGCAAGAAATCGGTCAGTTAAGAGATGGTAGCAGTTCCTCGGTCGCAAGCCGGTACGTATACTTTATAATAAGACCCTTCCTAGTAACGGTAGATTTGTATACCGCTTCAGCTTCGAGCTTGGTGTCCTAGTTGAAAGCCTTCCCGTCCCCTTCTATCTCACCCTCTGCCCCCCTTCTTCCTGATCCGAATGAATTGGCGAAGCTTAAGGCCCTTGATATTACTGGTAGTCTACAAAGCCCTTGCTTATGTGGACGCTTCTTGCTTCTGATGCTTCTGCTCTAGCCTTACCTAAAATGGGTAGAAGAGAGAGAGGCCTCAAGCCCTTGATCCATCATTGGAGTTAACCAGGAGCACCCCTCTACTAAAGATAGAGTGTTGGCCCTAGTCTTCCAAGCAAAGCTATACTCTTTTGCGACTCCAGCTAGCTAAAGAAAAGGCAATTCCACTCGGATATTCGATAAGCCGAGTACAGTCGAGAGAAAGACAGCCCTCGTGGTGGGGCTTTGGCTTTGTAGACCGTGCAATGAGCAGACAGAAGTACGAAATAAGGAAGGTCAGGAATTACACTCTTTTCTATAGCCGGGGGCTAGGTTTCTTAAACTTTTCTTTTGATGGTTGCTAAAGCGCGCTTTAAGATCCGTTGTCGAAGGTCAAAGTCTTCTTGCTTGAGAAGAATGCCCAGAGGGAGTGTCCTATCCTTAGGCAGGAATTCTAATCATTGATCGAACTGAAACTGCTAATACTCAATTTCTCAATTACAGTTTGCATGACACACCATGTGTAGCTAAAGGAGCGATGTAAGAATGACTATCTTGCAGGTCTGTGTACACTCCCTAGAGATGAGTCAGCTAGCTGTAAACAAAGATGAGTTAGGAGCTACTCAGTTACACTGACTGCAAGAAACAGCATTGAGTCTGCTTCCAGAGGGAATGTCGGAGAATCGTCTTCTTCTTCTCTTTCCTTGTTGCGGCCGTTTCTTACCCTTCCTTTGGCTGGGCAGTGCGCTATGTCGGTCTTTGGTCAGTACGGTAAGCCAGGAAGGCGAGTAGTCGTAGGTGCGCTTGAGTGAGTGTGCCTGGTAGGAAGAGAAGGTCTGCTGGCGGTTCCGGTGGTGAGGGAGTAGGTTCGGTTGCCCTTCTTTCATTATAGTAGTCAAGAGTGGTTTTTTTTTTACACAGATAGTAAGCCGAAGGCTAATATCTGAGGGTAAGCCTTTAGTGCGTAGGTGCGGAAGTGTGCCAGTGCGCAAAGCCGTAGTCCTTCTTGTTGTTGGCGATGGCTTGTTAGGTGCGGTGCGTTGGCTCTGGTTCTCTTTCTGGGAAACGAGGGTATTAGCATCTCGCTGCTGCTATTGATCAAATAACTTGCTTGTTCTTGGTTGGTTCATTGCTTCCCATTCTTTTTTTTCTGATCTACGCCCACTCTGAAGCTACGCATCAGCTGATCGTTCCGCCCACCCTCGGAATCACAAGAAATAAGTGTTGGAGTGACGGGTTCGGTTTCCTCTGTAGCCAGTTCCAATTCATATTAGTCGAAAGAGTTCCACATCTATGGCTATGCCCGGATCTAACTCTCTCTCTCTTTCCGGCTTAGCTTAGTGAAGAGAGGGGCCTTTCTTACCTAAAGATCATTTCCCTTTCGACGGGTATGAGCTTCTCTTCAATACGGATACAGTAACGATCATATAGTCCCCCTGTTGGCCCACTTAAGTAACCCCCTGATAGATCGGACAGGTATCTAGGCATTGGATCACCCTGGCAGGCACTCGTCCAATCTCGAGGTCGGCATACCATAGGCAGGTTGAGCTTGATCGGTAGTAATGAAATATCAAAGTTGCAGACTGCGTAGAGATGGCTTGGAAGAAAATAAGATCCTTTCTTCTTCTTCACTCGAACAGTCCCGCTCAAATCACTCATTAAACTGGTCAATCCCCTTTCCTCCATGAATTGAACTAAGCCGGAACCGAAGGGATACATCATCACCAATTTTGATCTTTTTCTATCCTTACCAGACATCTTCACTTGAAAATCATTCGTGGCACTAGAAAACGGTTTTTTACACCTGCCGCATTTCAATAATGAAGCTTGGTGCCGGACATTAGACTCTAGTTGTTCAACCAAAGAAGCAACACGAATTAGTGAGTTAGATTCAACTGAGTGAAAAAACATACTTAGTACATGAACTATTAATGCCTCAAGCGTATATTGACCGAACTCTGAAAGCAATTCAATATCATCCTTTTCGAGTGCCCTTCTCCTGAGAAAATCCTTAGCACTTTCCTCATTTTCCCTGATTAAGATTTTGATTATGTCGGGAACTGTCTTAAACATAGATTTCTCATCGAACAATAGAGTAATGTTCTCAATTTGCTTTTGGATTTCAAGTAATTCTTCATCTCTTAATGGTAATCTAGCTTTTGCGTTTTCCAAAATATCGAAGACTGTTTCCTTATACTTAACAGAGTGAGTCTTACCCTGTTGTCCACTCTTGTTAGTATTTTGCAAGAAATAAGTGAAAAACTCATTCCAAAACCTTATTAGTTCCTTTTTTTCTACCTCTTTTCTAGGCATATCATCCAATGATAGAGTAACCCAGTGTTTGTGTGTCATGTCTTTCCTTATTTTTTCAGTTTGAAGTAAAACTTGGGATTTCCCTGAAATTCGATTCCTTCGCTTGAGATTCCTTTGCTAATAATCTTTCAGTTGTCGCTACCCTGTACTGGACGAAAAGTCTTCTTTATACTAAACACCAGCTATGAGAGGTTCTGGACTACACCACGGCGCCGGAACATACAGCTGGAGAACAGCATTTGATAGAGGTTGTGATCTCTATCATCTTGGGATTTCCTAATGTGCCAACCCAGTATAAAGGTACTTTAGTATCCCTCTAGCATACTAACTAGAGAACAACATCGGTTTTACTCTAAAGGGTGACAAAATATGGAGGGTACTTTTCTTGCTTTGCTACCGTCTGTGGCATTTGTCCTGCAAACAAGCCCTTCTCTTCCTTGACTAGCAGCAGCTCCCGCTAAAGCAGTTGCTGCTTACACTAGCTAGGCGAACTCCCGCTCTGATCCAGCTACCCCTCATGCTTCGCCAGTGCGCGGAATTATAGAGATAAAGATTTGAAAGAAACGACCCATAATGAAATTAAGGATCGAGTGCAAGAGAGAATGCCGCGATAAAAGAGCTCCTTTTCCTCACAGACTAGGGGATGAATCTCTAGACCTAAAAGCAGTTATATAAAGCACTGCTGCCACTTCCTTTGCTACCGGCTTCTTTCAGTTCTAAAGTTTAAATCAAGAGGCTAAACTCGATCTATCTTTCCGGCTTAGCCGAACTCCTCACCTGGGGTGACTGAAGGATATTCTGATTCAAGCTCTGTTCACTGACTACAGGCGATCCCGAAACCGTATCGCTGCCCGGGGAAGCAATCCCCGAAGACTCGACAATCGGGGACTCAGAGAGGGTCTCGGGAGCATGATGGTGAGATGCCTGGTCCCCCTCTGGAGGAGGTGGCGCATCCAAAATGGGTTGGTTAGAGTTGTTACTCGCCGAGCTTTCCGCAGGCGGAACAACCCTACCTCCACGTTCTTATTAGCGGCACCACCACCATCGAGTTCAGCCGCAGGAGGTTGGGGCTGCGGAACAGGTGGTAGTGGCGCTTGGTTTACTCCCGAGCTTGATGCACCGGAAGCTCCTGACGCCACCATCATGTTAGCCGGAGTCATCTCAATATCAAACAAACCCCCAATGCCCGCCAAAAGGATACCTCCTGTAAACCCGACCCTTTGTAAAAAAAGGAGAGCCCCTTTGCAAGGATTAGGGATTCCATTTTAATGAAAAGGAGGTTAAAATCCAAACCCATGATGAGACAAACAAAAAAAAAAGATCGGAATCAAGGTGACAGGATTCGAACCTATGGCCCTCTGTACCCAAAACAGATGCGCTGACCAGACTGCGCTACACCTCGTCTCAGCCCCCGGAGCATATAGATCCACCCGATCGATGAACACTTGCACCGAACTCGCCCATCCTTTTGGGCACAGGGACGCGAGAACCAATCCGAGTAATCCACCGCTTTTTTTAGAAAATCTGCCTCCAGCAAGATAGGGGCGACCCTCACTCTTCCTCTCGCTTCCTAATCCTAAAAGCTCACTCCCGGCTACCTGTCCTTTGGACCCTTCGCCCGCTTAGAAGTGGATTCGAACCACTGACACAAGGATTTTCAGTCCTTTGCTCTAACCAGCTGAGCTACCTGAACCACTTTCCTAAAGTCTGTTTTCTTCATCGAATAGCGCCCTACCTTACCACTTGACTAGTAAGGGAAAAGCCCTTTACTAAGAAAATATAGATAGGGCTTTTTTCGCTTGTTCGTCAAGCTTTCGAGTAGCTCTTTCAACTGCCGCCTAATCTCCCAACATGTTCAAGAACCGAGAGCAGCCGCCCAGTCCCTGGGCGGCCGGAGGGAGCTTGCTTATAGAAAGAAGATAGGCCGGTCAAACAAAAACAACGCGTAACGGGCTCTCCGCTCCTAGTCACTAAGTAGTGCTTGCTATTCTGTCCTCCGGGGAATTCAACCAAGAGGTTCTTTCTTTCTCTCATGTAATTTCGCCCGCCCGTTCCACTTCCGTGCCGGAGGAAATGGGATTCGAACCCATGATACAATCTTCTTGTATGTCGATTTAGCAAACCAATGCCTTAAGCCACTCAGCCATACCTCCAAGTTGTTGATCGGAATTTTATGTGCCGGGTTTGGTTGGTTGCCCGAAGGGTTATTTGATCCGATCAACTGCGTAAGCCGTAGCGCGCTAGCGCGCGTACTCTTCCTCTATCTACGGGCGAGACTCTATCCAGATCTATGGATCTCCCCAGCATCAAAGCGAGACTCCATCCAAATCTGCCACTCGTTGGGCGACGCCTTCTTTTCTATGAACACCCCACCACTGAATGATGAACTTTGCCAGTCTTCGCCTCCGACCCGACCAGGAGAGAACACGGGGTCAAGCCAAGCCCTTACCCGCCTGAATGGAATTAATATCTCCTTCGTCTGGTCGAGAAGGGAGAAGCCCCGGGAACTGGACTGTGACTCTTCTATTACATTACATTACGGAGAAGTCCATTCTCGTCATGATCGATCCACGTCCTACCGTAGTGCCCGGAGAACCAGGCTTGCTTAGCTTACAAAGCTAGCTTACTAAGGCGAAGGCTTTTTTCGTTGATTGCACGAGCTAGCCAGCCAATCCAGCCGTTTTCTTGCTTCCATCCGCCTATCAGCTCTTTTTAACTGGCCTGAAGCTTAAAGACAAATGGCCATAGAAAGCGATGAACTCATCAGACAGCTGCCAGCTAGCCTTGCACTTCCTTATTCACTCTTGAACTACAAGAATGCTAGACTGAAGACCGTCATGCTTTGCTTGATCTCCTGCGCCTACCAGGACAGGACGGATTTGCTTTACACATACCTGATTACTTGCTACCGGAAACCGAAGCACCTATGCTTGCTGCCTTAACTCCACCTTCGGAAAGAAAATATTACACAACAAGTATAGTGTTATGTTAAAGGAAAGAGAATCGTAAAAAGATAATCGTACTGATTGCGCCTATTACTATGGACTAGACCGATTAGGGGAATGCTACCGCTTACCTTAGACTGCTAAAGGGAAGAGAACTGATTGCCGTCTATGATACAGGTATGAATTAGCTACTCAAAAAAGGAAAGTATATCATAAGTCCAATACGACAGGCTACCCCCCTTTAGTGATTAGACTAGCTCTTGAAGGGGGACATCCTTAAGGAAGAGTATAGGGGCTTATACAATTCATTTGTTCTCCCCTCAGCCTCAGCCCCTAAGCGCTGGCTTCACTCCATTTGAAAGTGAAAGGATAGGCCTTTGTACCAGAAGAATGCAGATCGGAATCCGGAGAGTGAAGAGAGGAAGGAACATGAGGCATCCTTCTTGCAGGAGCTCGGACTTCAGTTCGAGCCTTAGAAGGAAGCAAGCGCAGGGATTCACTTGATCGGATGGAGCCGGCTGTCAATTGCAGCAGTATCGGGATTCGGAAAGGGTGATAGGGATTCTCCGACTATCCGAACTTGATGTCTCTTTCTGTTCCCGCTTCGAATGGGAAATGCGACCATCACGACTCGACGAAAGAGGCAAATTACGGTATCAGGGACCTGGGAAGACAAGAGCTCATTCAGAAACAATTCATCAATCGAAGAAGCGAGTTTCCAAAGAGCAGAGCAGACCGGGGCCAAAAGAATTCCAGTTTCCTATTATGCTGTTGGTGGTTACTGCTAGCGGGCAGGCGATACGTCGCCTAGGCTGACAGGGGAGGAGCGAGCGAAAGCCAAGTCAAGAAAGGAAATCGAAGATTGTGCTGCCGAGCCAAAGACTATGAAAATAGTCCAAAAGAAGATAGTAAAAAATAGAACGAATAGACATCTTCTTCAAGCATATGAATGATCTAATATACCATCGGCAGAAGCTTCAATTGAGAATGCTAGCTTTTCTATTCCTTTCTCCAACACTTCGGGTCCTGCCGCTAGACCGTAAAGCTGCAAGTAGAAAGAATGAGCCACACCACTGGGCCCTTTCAGTCTAGCGTATGCCTTTGTTTGAAGTCTGTTCTCCCGGCCTTGACACTTGATCAAGAAGGCCTGGGCGATTTTTTATTCCAATCTTTTAGCTCTCTTTCTACTCGCCTGCCTACTATACTATACTCCTCTTGTAATATCCCCCAAAATACCCGTCTCGCATCTCCGCGTGGAATCTCTCAACACAATATACATTGTCTCGCTGTCTTCGGCGGAATGGGCATAATAGCATCGTCAATCTCGCGATCCATCGCCTTATCGAATTAAGATCGGGCCAAGCTCTCCGGCTTACCCTGAATCGTATCTATTCTTTTGGGTTCATGATCTGCTTTTATCTTAGTAGGCCTACTCTGCGGCGAGTAGCTCTTTCTTTTATGATATGAGAATTGCTTTCTAACGCGCATGAAAACAGGCCAAAGAATAGGTCTCAATTCACAATTGCTTTTTTTTGGTACCAGTCGGACTTCCTTCTCATCATATTGGAAAGCCGCACTCGTCTCTGATGTATAGGAAGTAGTTGGCCTCACATACATCCTTCCCGACCACCCGGCCTTAGCGTATGTCGGCGATACCCGTGGGTGGAAGAAAGACCTCTTATCAAAAGAACGAGTGGCGTGACGCGATCTACTCAATTAATGGGGAACAGTCTGCCGTGGTGGTTTAAACTTCAGAGAGCAGACACAAGAAGATTCTTGATTTTTGATCGATCTGCCAGTCTTTGAAGGAAGCATGCCCGTCGTACCTCTACTATTTATTACGTTACGCGGTGATTGACAATATTTCATTTCCTGTCTGCGGGCTCTCGCTTGATGAACGGTTCATGAACTTACTCTTCTGTCTCTCAATCGGCATTGGAACCCGACACAACAAGATCTCTTCCGGCGATGGCATAAAAAGAATTGGAATCAAACCTTCGAACGGAGAGAGTCATAGAACAATCGTAAGGATTGATGCAGGGCGGATCAACACAACATATGCTTTTTCAAAAAAAAATAGAATATAAAAGAAAGGGCTATGAATATAGTCAATTAACATTGCCTCTTTCTCTTTCCATTCAAAAAAGAAAAATGGATATCCGCTCGCGATAGCAGAGCGCTAAAGCGCATATTCCCTTCCCGCCGCTACGTAACACTTCGCTATCGTGCTTTAGCACCACTCGTTCCATCCGTACAGTACAATCATTCGGTTCGCTCTGTCGTACTCTACGTGCCAGCTTCCGCAGTTCAAGCTTTGACACCATTCCCATAGGCAGTTATTCTTATGTTGAGATCCGCCTTAACCTTCCTTGGCTTAGTGCTGTAGCTCAAGGGTCTTCAAGACTTGCGATTGAAGTGAACGTTGAGGCCCACGGTCTCAAAGATGGATAGTCTTGCCGTTTTTGGGAATTCAACAAGCTACTCTATTCCGCCTACGCAACTAGTTGCTTGCTGGGTCATCTTCCTTCTTACAGTACAGCAAAGCAGCAAGCTTAACGCGACAAGCAGGGCGGTGAGTGGGGAAGAATAGCATATGAGCATCGAGTAGAGGTAGTATATGGCTTCTTCCTGAGGCATGCTGCCTTAAGGAGAGGTGCCCGCCTATTACAATTAGCTAAGAGCGGGTGAGCCGCAACTCAGTATATCCAAAATTCATGCTTTCAGTATGAGCTGGACTGAGACTATCAATGAGACCAAGACCGATACCCACCCACCACTTTGACCCAAAAGCGCATTCTGGAGAGCAAATCTGTAGAAGGTCGTTACCAAGGACATTTCTTGAAGCGGAAAGGCGAAGACTTGAGCATGCTTCCGAAAAGCTATTTAAATGCGATCTAGAGGCCTTGCCTTCTGAACGAACTATTCGGTAGTGGGTTAAGGAAGCTCGAGAACCAGTCCTTTTAAGCGATCTTTCTCAACAGTTTTCTCTGGTTAATGCCTGTGATTCTATATGTAAGCAAATTCTCATACATAGAGTGGTGCCATATCCGTAAAGGAAAAGGGGAAACCCACTCATTCAAGACTGGGGTCTTTCCACGGCAAATCCTTCTTTTTTAATATCATCTTGATTAATAAGTAACATTGAAAACCTTTCGCGGTTAGACCACATTTACTTATAGTGACATGAAAAACTTTCCTTTTGCGGCCATTCGTATACTCTCATTAGCTGACTCGCTACACATAAAACTAAAAGCTTCAAGCAGCATTCCACATTTCGATCAGAGAGAGCCCAGCAAGCGCCCCAGCCACTTGTCATAGCGCCTTTCCACCAAGCTTGTGACTCTAGCCTGCCCGGCTGCACAGTGCCATCATACCCGCGGCCCGGTCTCGCTGCCTTACCTTTCTAGCTAGCTAGCACTCCGGCGCCCGGCGCGCTCGTGCCCTTTGCCTTCTTGCCTCAGCACCTTGACCGGCACCCTCACATGACCCAACTTAGCACTGTCGCTTACCTCGTCAGCCCAGCCTGACGATCAAAAGCCTTACTAGCACTTCCGAAGTCTCCCGCACCAACGTTCATGCTAGCAACCAAGTGTCAGCTCCAGCTAGCCAACAGTCCCCCGAAAAGGGGTGTGACACGCCTCCCTCACTCAACTCCTCGACGTCCCTGTAGAGGTAGGAGAAGAAACCCATAACATTCTTCTTCCACTCAAGATCGTTCCGCCAAGAAACATCTTCAACTGGTTTACTGCTGAGTTCGTTACTTTGATCTGTTGAAATCTGACCCCAGTAGTTTCCAATTCTGTTGGACCAGGCACCACCCTGCAACTATGACATAACTTCACCTGCTTCTTCCCCAAGCGCTCCTAGGTGAATACAACGGAGTCACTCCCCGCAACTCCAAGCCAAAATATGCATGTTTTTTCCACCACAACGGCTCACACGCACAAAACAATGTCGGCGTTTTGCACTACCCGCACGAAATGAAATAATGCTTGTTCGCCCGGCAAGAATGAGGGGCTTCCCTTACTCGAGCTCCCGACGCCCGCGGAGTCCGCTGCCCACAAACCCAGTTCTACTTGTATCGCCACGCGCATCACAAGTAAGCCAACAGCCTTATGGGTCAGAGCCAGTCCACCGACTCCACCTCCCAGCTTTGATGAGAGTCACTTCCTTGACTCCTCATCAGGATGACCCAGTAGTCCGCTACCCGGCAATCACCCCCACCAAGTACTGTACCGACAGTACAACAATTCAAATTCACCAAGTGCCATATCAACAGCACCATATTGGTTCTCAATTGTCCCTCCAACCAAATGGACTTCCGTCACATTATGAAAGTGGCACTGAAGCTCATTCCAGCGCCAAATGTTCACTTCACGCCCGAGAACACCACAGTTCAAAGACCAACTTATCCAACAACCTTCAACACACACATACTGTCTTTCACTTTAGAAAGATACTTTAAACAGTTCTAGTCTCATACCGACAATGGATTACCATAACCGGCCTTATCCACTCTTTTTTTCGAGTGTACCAACCTTCGATCTGCGGCACTCGCATTTAAACAGTCATTGTCTCGAGTCCAAGGTGACTCAACAAGGCTTCCCCCAACAACGTCCTCGTGTGGGTTCTTCAACATCGCTTCGTCACTGACTCAAGAGCGCCACCTACTTTCGGACTGCCTATCATCGGTCATTCCACTCTTCTTTTGAGTAGACAAGTAAAAAAAAAGATTAGCCATGCCGTCTTGAGTCGGGGTCTCCTACCATCCCATGTTGCTCACACCAACATGTCTCAATCTGACATAACTACCCATCTGCTTTAAAAAAGCTCACTTCTATGTCTCCACCAAGGTAA
>Ga0153967_100287_pt1:20000-22500 | contig 25764 bp, 19 predicted proteins | sample TSFL051MetaG_FD_104688 | JGI IMG/M metagenome (GOLD analysis project Ga0153967, IMG submission 104688) | Attine ant fungus gardens microbial communities from Florida, USA - TSFL051 MetaG | ecosystem: Host-associated > Fungi > Mycelium > Unclassified | place: USA: Florida, Paynes...
GATCACGAGTCTTGGTTCTTTGTCCTGTACTCTTTCCGGGCATTGGACTCCTTTTTAGTTATTCAAGGCTACGCTCGTTTCCTTTAAAGCCGAACTCAAACCGCGGCTAGTCTGGGAGGCCCTTATCTATAAAGGTTTGAATCTCTCTTCCTTGTGTTCAATTCCATCTTTGAAGATGAAGTAAGTCAAGTTCTGTAAGTGAAGGTGCTTTCGGTAAGCGGCAGAGGGAACAGAGAATTCCTTGTTCAGTCGTTTCCGTCCGTCAGTTCTTGGGAGGGGTTGGGGATATTACATATTTCCAGGAAAGCAAATTTATTGGCTTGAAAGAGCTTTGATCACGACTGATTGTAAACAATTCTCGGCTCGGCTCGGTCTAAAAAATGCGTTTTCTAAGCTTTCAGGAGCCAAATTCCAATTTAGTGATCAGCACTCGCTCACTTCAGGAGAGAAAGGGTGTTCATACAAGAGTAGCAAACAGAAAGAAGCGGAAGCAAATTTGCCTGAGGGACGTAGCTAACTGATAGGACCCACCCCCCCCCGGCTACAAAATAGAGATTCTTGTTTGCAGAAATCTTTCCCGGAATGGAAAGTCTGAGATTGGATCGAGAATAACTTCTACCTATGTGCTTTAGGATTGGATCGATCAGTACTTCTACAAAGGCGGTGAATGAAAGGAAAGTCTCTGATTGAGTGAATTTGTCTAACGAGGAAGGCCTGTAGCAAAGCGCTTTAAAGCAGGATAGTAGAATGAATACTAAGAAATGTTGCTCCGGTTGCTTTTCTTTTAGCTCCCCTTCTCGCAGGTGAGGGCAGTAAGCTGAAGTGTGAAAGGTAAATAGCGCACCCGAGAAATCAATAAGATGAGTAGTGATCCGGGAAGAAGGGCATCCCCCGAAGCGAAGAAAAGTCTTAGATCACTCTATTGCGGAAGGTGGGTCAAATCAATGTGAAAGAAAAGGTGGGAAAGCCAAGGTGGGGAAGCAACTATCCGGGTTGGTACAGTTGAAGTTGGTTCCGTAGATGTAGATCGGTTCAACAAAGTAATCTCATAAGGAAGCGAAGGTAGCATCGCTTGAAATATCGATAGTAGCTCACCCTCCGAGCCGAGTAGGGGGCAATATCACATATTGCCTACTTTACGGGTTACGGGTGAGCTACGAGCAGGCTTGATACCACTCCTTCGGACCCTTCGGACTCCAGCGCTTAGAAGAATCCTTATTCCACTCTTATTACATAGATTCTTCCCTTGAGCAACAAGCTAATTCCCTGACTAAAGAAAGAACTGAGACTGAAAAATTTTATACCAACGCTTACCTTTTTCTTTGTAAGTAAACTTCCATCTTATAAAGGGAGAGTAAACTCACCTTAGCAGTTTGATTATCCATTTTATTCCCCTGAGATGGAAGTTGCTACTGTACCTGTCTTTGACGAATGCTTCGAACCTGGACTAAACGCTTCCAGAGACTCAAGACTCAACCCTACTTCGTCTTCGCCCTCCTGCCTTTCCAGTAGTGGATTCAGCTCATATTATAAATTATTACTTGACGGGAAATTTTGACTTCACGAGAGAAATACTCACCATTGAAGGGTATACCCACGGGAGAGATACCGAAACTAGAAGCTTTGTTGCACCGCGCTCATTGACTTTCTATCAGAGGGGTTGACGTTCAGTGCCGTAGGTTAGAAAAGGAATGAGAGATGGGGAAGTAAAGGGGAGGAAAGCGAAGCCTTACTGTACTGATAGTTGAGTAAGGACTGAGAAGCTTCAAGTTCCCGCCTACGCTTCGCCCCTTACGCAATTCTCTCTGACCGGGGTGGGAAGGTAGTTTATAACTCACTCGTGCTCGCAAAGATCAGAAGTGGTTTCCCCTTTCTTCTTCTTCCCACTAAACGGAAACTAAAGAATTCCTTGTAGGGTCAGCTTACCAATCGCTCTATTTTCTCTTTCCTGCTTACAGCTCACGACGTACTTTCCTTTCTTCGAGCTACTATGTATTGTTCTATTTGACTGAAGTTTATCCTTCTTATCCCTCCTTACTATCTGTTGAGCTACTTACGTACTATCTTTCCCTTACTATTTGAGTTCTATTTTCACTTTATCCTTCAGCTGCCTTATAGTGCTTTCCTTTCACATTCAATCTCCTTGTAGGAGCCTGAACCTCTTTCCCGTGAGAATATGTAATATTTCCAGCGCCTATTTTCAGTAGCGGATGAAGCGGCAATCTTCCTTGCTTCGTTGTCAGCTAATAAAGCAAGAGTTTAATTGCCCTCCCTGCGATTGGTCGCTGTGTGGACTCTTAAGCCTTTCCTTTACTTTTGGGTTCTAGTTAAGGAGGCTTCCATCCTTCCTGCTGTTACAACTCCTTCTCCGATTTAAGAGTTGTGTTGATTCGGTTGTAATAAAAAGATTAGGATAGTTAGGACAACCATTGAGTTCTGCTTTTTGAGTTAGGGTGTAACAAGGGGGGGATTCTGAATCCCCCTGAGACCTTGTTGTTAT
>Ga0153967_100289_pt1 | contig 25661 bp, 31 predicted proteins | sample TSFL051MetaG_FD_104688 | JGI IMG/M metagenome (GOLD analysis project Ga0153967, IMG submission 104688) | Attine ant fungus gardens microbial communities from Florida, USA - TSFL051 MetaG | ecosystem: Host-associated > Fungi > Mycelium > Unclassified | place: USA: Florida, Paynes | collected...
TTTCAAACTATGAAAAAAAGAAGAGAAGAGTCTCTAGACCTTTTTACACTTACTTACTTTACACTGCCGGTGATCCAAGGATCTCGATCCTATCTGTTGGCATATCATAGAAATATAGTCAATCAGAGTGTGTTTTTTTTGTTCTCAATGTGTGTGAGTGTTCCAGCCCACTTTAACAAGAACATGAGATGTATTAAGATACAAGTATCTTCAATTTTAGTATCATTTTTAATATGATACATAATTTAACTAGACTTTTCTTTAAGTAGGTCACTTAATATTTAATTAATTAATTTTATTAAAAAATCATTTTTTTTGAAACTTTGTCGAAGCATTCGATCCCTGGGAGGTGGTGACATATTTCACAATGTCAAAACGCGGCCCCTCTTCACCCTCAACGGACGGGACTCTTATCAAGAAAGCAAAAGCGACGCCCGTGCCCAGTAGTCAAATTGTCATCTCTTCAGGGAATGACGAACGCAGTAAAGGCCTGATTCGGTCCATCCAGAGGACCAGCCATCTTGAAGCACCTATTGTCAGCCTTTCTGGTGCACATGGTGTACGTATAGAGTGAAATATTTTCGAGCAGATTTTGTTCTGATGAATCTTCCAGGCAGAGATCCTGAGCTGTAGGTTCGACCCTACTGGCCAAAATATTGCTGCATGTTCAGCAGACCGAAGTGTTTGTGCGTCCATAGTTCCTTTCTAGAGAATAATCACTGAGACTTGTTTTTTTTTCCCCTTCCAGCACTATGGCGTACCTATGCTCCCAACTCAAACTACGGTCTCCTCCAAAGTCATGCCAAAGCGCCCATTCTCGACCTCCAATGGTCTCTCTCCTCTCAAATCCTTTACACAGTCGCTGCCGACCATACACTCACTCTCACAGATATCACCACTGGCGAACGTGTTCGAAAAATTCGCGCACACAGAGAGATTATCAATTCCGTAGATAGAACCATGGCTTCAGGTTCTGGTGTAGAACTCGTCGTGACTGGTTCGGATGATGGTACAGTGAAGATTTGGGAAGGAGGTGATGAAGCGAGTAAAACGCCTGTTGCGACTTTGGAAATTGGATGTCCTGTGACAGCCGTTTGTTGGAGTGTAGATGGATCAAACGTGTATGTTGGTGCAATTGATAACGAGATTCATGTTCGTGTTTTATCCCCTCTTCTCTCTACGGTGATTGAACCACATTTGCTAGGTTTACGACATACGCAAAAAAGAACAAGTATACACTTTGACAGGACATACAGATACCCCAACTTCGCTTTCCCTTTCACCGAACGGTTCATATCTCCTCTCTCCTTCATTCTCCTCACAAACTATTGTTCATGACGTTCGCCCATTCTCTCCTTCCCCTAACCGAATTTATCGTGTGTTAAGAGGCGCACCTGCTGGTTTTGAAAATACGCTACTGCGTGCTGCTTGGAGTCAAGATGACAATGGACGTCGTGCAGCCGTCGGAGGAGCTGACCGAATGGTATGTATCTGGGACGTGGAGAGTTGTAACATCTTGTATAAGGTGAGTCTTACTTCTATTTCCTCTGGGAGAATAATACTCATGTATATGGTCGTCGCAGCTGCCTGGTCACAAGGGAACAGTCACAGCGGTTGACTTTCACCCCAAGGAACCCATAAGTATGTTTCCCGTCTCCATATCCATAAGATGGCCCTGATTATGTTGTCCAGTCCTCACAGGTAGCAAAGATGCTACCATGCTGCTTGGTGAGATTGAAGCTGGACTCTCAATATGATATACTGTGGCAGGATGTGAGTAGGGTAGCAACAGTACAACTTTCAGTCACATTGCACCATTCAGTGAGTACGTCTGTAGACTCTGGTTTGCATTTGAGTACGATAATATACTGTGGCCGTAGTTGATGTCCATGTTCGACTAGCATATATAAAGTAACAAATCACTCCTCCTTCTCTTCCACAACCTTTAATTGTTTGTACAATTTTTTTTTAGCACATGATGAATGGACCCACATCACCATCTATTAGATAAAGTCTCTCAGACATCTCCAAGTAGAATAGACGACTGAGGTCTAGACAGTACAATGGGCATAATATATCTACAAGTGGGAGTAAAGTTCATCAAATACAGACTTTTTTTTTTCTTCTTCTTCTTCTCCTGCATGTACCCTTTCCAGATCACGAGGCTCCCTTACAAAAGCTTCATCAAAAAAAAAAAAAAAACAAGCCAAGGGGAGAAGAAAAAGGTGGATGGAGTTGAAAATTGGATCTCAGCGATAGCGTCTTGTTTTTTGCACGAGGTGAGTAAGGTGACTGAAATTGTTATAGGGTACCTGGTCGTCGTCGATGGCGGATTGCTTATCAGTCACTTGGGAGGTATCCCCACCCACCAAGACCTTGGTGATGGATCATCGACAGGTAATGCATCAAAAGAAGCACGATACTCTCACACATCAAAAAAGGTCACCTCCCTATGACTCAAACTCACCTACCCATACACTTCACACCAACAATTCACCATCTCACCTTCAAAAAAACCTCAAGACATCTCCCACAAATCGTCATTTGCTTCTGTTACATATACACAGCGTGGACAGTTCAGTATCTGTCTTGAGCCACAACAAAAGATAACAGACCCAAGCGCGTTGATGAAGAGGGGAAATGACGGGTTACGAAGCATTAGACTAAAGTGTGTCGTCGGCCAATTGCCTCGGTTCAAGATTTCCCTCGTGTCAGCCTCAGAGTTGACGGCGATTATGACACCAAGAACTGAATCAGATATAGAGTACTGTGGTGACCACGTCAGTTATACGTACTTACAGATCCCGAGCAGCAACTCCCTCACTTAGGCAAGTCGAGGTTAACATATAAAAGATACTCTTCAAGCTTTACGACACTCCAACAAAAAGATTCTGGTCATCATGTTATTTCATATCATGCTATATACATTCAAATCCTCAAATCCACTCCAATTTTTCACTTTTTAGCAAGGACAAGGCACGTCCTAGACGGAATATAAACCTACAAAATAAGCAACCCACAAAAAGCACACACAAAAAACACAAACCTGCAACCAATTCTTCCTCCCATGCCACTCCCCCACCGTCGTAAAATACACACACTCACTCTTCACATTATCAAACCCTCCAAACCTCTCCTTCTCATCACTATTCAACACCACCCCATACTCCCCCGCCACATCCACTCCAACCCGATAATCCACATAACTCTTCACCCCATGGAAATTAAACACAAACAACACCCCACCTCGTTCAAACACAATCATCTTGTCCTCCTCATGCTTGAGTGACACATACCCTTGCGGTGCCTCTAACCACCCATATTCAGCCGCAGCATGGTTCATAGCAGCGTCGAATTCGTTCAGATACTTGTATCGAAGAAGTTGATCGTCAACCACGTTCCATTGACGCCGGGCATAGTGAAACGAGTTCCCGTTACCTTCTCTTGGAAAATCGAGCCACTACAGCCTCTGAGGTTTTTTTTCGGTAGCTGTGTCAAACAACGCTAAACAAACCTCAGGATGTCCGAATTCATTGCCCTCAAAGTTGAGATACCCCTCTCCGCCCAGAGCGTGAGTGATCAGCCTGATCATCTTGTGCAGTGATAGACCACGAGCAATGACGGGCGTCATCGGGGTCAAATCCGACATGTGCGTATCTGAATACCTGAATCGGTTGTTCAGTCAAAGCTAGGCTGCACACTTACACATCTCCTTGTCCATCAACCAGAACGCAATCGTCTTGTCACCCACCAAAGCCTGATCGTGACTTTCGCAATAGGCAATACTTTTTTCTCCATGGCGGCGGTTGGTCAAGGTGTAAACGATATTTCCCATATCCCATTCGCCATCGTCTTTGTGTTTGAGGAGCTTGATCCAGGTATCGGGAATGGCCATAGATAGCCGATAATCGAAACCAATACCTCCCTCAGGGACGGGCTTGCTCAAAAGGGGCATACCTGAGACATCTTCAGCAATCGTGATGAGGTTTGGGTAGAGCTGGCGCATAGACTCGTTTGCCTGAAAACGATCAGCAACGATGGACACGTTGGTAGGATATGGTTTACAAGCATAAGGTAGACAATGCCCTCCTCGTCAGAATCGTCCCCAAAGTATTCGTGATAGTCACCAGAAAAGCCAGCGTTAATGCCATGGTGTTTGTACATCATGCTGGTAACGCCGTCGAAGCGAAAACCATCGAAGCCATAGACTTGAACCCAATAGCGCAAGTTGCTGAGCAAGAACCTGAGGACCTCGTGGGAGCCATAATTGAATAAGCGACTGTCCCAAAGGTCATGACGACCCTTTCCGCCCTCGTGGAAATAAAGATGGTCGGTGCCGTCGAAATTATTTAGACCGTCGAGCACGTTTTTGCAGGCATGGGAATGGACAACATCCAGGAGGACGGTAAGGCCGAGGCCATGAGCGGTGTCGATGAGCTCCTTGAGGTCCTCTGGGGTTCCGTAGCGAGAACTCGGAGCGAAGAAGTTGGTGACTTGATAGCCGAATGCTAGTGGGTGTTATTCCAGAAACTGATAAGAGTAGACGGGACACCAACAGGCGTAATAGGCATGCTCCATGATAGCCATGAGCTGGACGGTGTTGTAGCCGAGATTTTTAATTCTGGGAAGGACGTTGTTGGTGAACTCGGCGTAGGAACCCACGCGAGGCTCTGGAGTTGATATGCCGACATGGGCCTCGTAAACTCTGAGGCTTGGGGGTTTAGGGGGAGATGGGTTCTTTGGGATGTAGCGCTCGTCCTGTGGGGGGTTCCAGAAACGGGCGTCGTAGACAGGAGAGACGTCGAGGTCCTGGGTGACGCGGGTGATCCAGGCAGGGAGGCGTTCTATGCGCTCGCCGTCGGGCAAAACCATGGAGATCTATGAGTGATGATGGGTGAAGGGGATGGGAGGAGAGGAGGATGTACGGACCTTGATCTTGGTGTCGTGTGGAATAGCACAGCGGCCAGAGGGGAGAGGGGGGATGGTGATCTCCCAGACGCCAAAGTCATTGACGTTCATGGGATGGGAAGACCTGCTCCAGTTGTCTGGGCTGATGAATGGGGGAGTGTGGGAGTGTGGGGGGTGGGACTCACTGAATTCGCCGGTGAGGCATGCCTCTTTGGCGTTGGGTGCCCATTCGCGATAGACGAGGTCGTTATTTGGACGGATGTTGAAGCCCAAGGACTCGTAGCCGCGAGTGAAGGTGTCCCAGCCTCCCTCGTGGAGGTCGAGGAGGTCTTTCCAGCGCCTGAAGGCATTGTAGCGCTGGACGATGGCAGGGATGTGGGGTTTGAGGGCGGTGTCAGTGGCGAGGAGGGTGGCAGGATTGAGGGGCATGGGTGAAGAGGAAGCAAACAAGGGACAACACGGGTGGCCAATGGGAAGATGGAGACTAGGATCCATTAGCATGGCAGACTCTCCATCGCCCTCGCTTGCAAAGTCTCTGCCGTCGAATCTGCGGATATGCTCGACCTGCGAGGGGCCCATGCGCGGTCACTCGCGTGTCGACAGAAAATACGTCTGTCCTCCGCGCGAAAAGCTCATTGAAACCCTGCACCAGCTCTTCGACGAGGGCCACCAAGAATTTGTCGCCTCCATCGCCCGCAAACACGCCATCCCCATGCTCTTCGCCCCGCCCCAGGTCTCGTCGCTGCCCCTCATAGAGCGCATCCGCCAGCGCAGACCAACCCCCTTCCCCTTTGCAGACGAGCTCGAGGACATCAAGCCCAAGATCGAAGAGTCCGTCTCCAGCGTCACCAGCAACCTCCGCCGCATGATCAACAAAGTCATCGACGACCGCCGACAATCCTACAGTCCTCCCCGATCCCCCTCTCTCTCCTCCTCCGACACCACCATCCCCGACACTTCCTCCGACGGCCTCCCCGCAGTGGGTCCCTGGAACGCCCAGACTCTCCACGAGTGGAGCGCGCCCCCAGACTTCCCCAGCGAACGCGCCTCCCTCGTTCCCACCCTTCTCATCGGCTCCGATGGCAGGACCATACGCGAGGGCTCCCGTGCCGATGCCCATTTCCGTGCCCATCCCTCCGTCCCCGCCAGAGACAGGCATCGAGGAAGCACCCCGTATCCCTACTTCCCTTCCCCACCCCCCAGCGACAGTTTGGGGGAGTTTTCCGTCATACACCACCCCTCCGACGACCGCGACTACGACGGCAGCGGTTTCCACCGTGTCTTGCGCTCCGTCGTCGCAAGTCCAGCTATCATGGCCATTCCCGTCCGTCCAGAAGACGTCCCGCGCGTCCGGGAGACCTCCGCTCGTCACGGCCTCCACACTTCCGTACTCGATGTCGTACCCAGAACCCCAGGCGGATCAACTGCCCTGCCCCGGTCCTTCCAGAACGCCCTCCTCTCAGACAATCCACACGCCGACGAGGACGACCGTCCCATCGTCGTCATTGGCCGCGATCGCGCCATGGCCCAGCGCTATGTCGAGATGGCCCAGCACGGCGTCATGCCAGGCACCGTCTCTCATGATCACCTTGTTGGCCCTCGTCTCATCACCATGTCTCAATTCATCATCATGATGACCGTCATGGTCCTCCTCATCTTTTCTCTCTTTTTCTTCTTCTTCTTGTGGTCTGCCAGATGATTTTTTGAACTTGATAAGATGGCTCCTTTTTGATACCAACACCCCTTTACCCCATGGTGTTTGCTCCTGATCTACATTATGCCATCTTCCCGTGTCTTCTTGTTGTGTACAGTAGTCTCTCATGCCGATGCTCCCCTGCGACGATATGCTTTTATGCTTCTCTGATTTATGCCTAGCGCTAATGATTTCCTCGATGCCATGTGTTATATATAATATTTCTTCCACACTCAACTTGTCCGAATAGAAGAAACATCCATTGTTGTAACAATGCACTTTAGAATAAATACAAAGCCACTGTTGTGCTTAGCAACCACCAAATAAAAATCAGTCCCTTCACACGCCCCACTCATCAAGGTCATCATATCCCATCCTACCACCTGCAAACCTCCCAGCCCAATTCCTACTAATCCTATCCTCCATTTCATCCTGTCTCTTTGCATACGACAAATCCATGGGGGGTGCCGAGTCCAGGCCAAACCAAGCCGTAAACCAACCACCACCATCACCACCGCCCTTCGCTTCCACAGGTAAACTTTTACCCTTCCCTTTACGCCTACCTTTATCCCTAAACTTGTCCGGTCTCGAGCTAACATGAGCTTCAGGCAACTCTGCAAAACTTATCCTCTTTGGTGTCGATCGACCCGAACTAGAAGCTCTAGCCGTAATCCTCTGCGATAACAGCGTCAATGGCGTATCTTTAATCGCAGACGACGACAATGTTGACGACGATGACAACGACAACGATAAAGGTGTCGTCGGTCTCGAACCCTTCATCGCACTTCTCGGTGGTGAAGGTGGTCTGGTGGATGCGTGATGACGTTTCTTGGTGAGCATACGCGAAATCGACGCCGTAGCCGAGGAAGTACCCAAAACAGCTCGAGGCGGAGGTGTCACCGGCATGAAAATATGACTTTTTCTTTGTAAAGGAACAGTTTGAGGTTGGTCATCGAGAATCCTGCGAAGAGACGATATAGTTCGCTTCGCTACACATCCATCAGATGATATTGATGAGGATGAGGGTGATTCTTCAACAGGTGGCGTCATAGGTCGACGCTGATGACAAAGTGATGATTCGTGATTGATCAGTCGAGGTGATGACGAACTTGTCGACGATCCAAGAACACCACTCGAATTTCTTCGCTTGATCGTAGACGAAGCTGTAAACGAAGAGCATGGGGTGGTATTAGCAGATTTGGAAGGACGTCTGACCACAAAAGATGCAAGCTTGGCATAGGCAGGTGTAGATGAGGAAGACAGGGGTTTGTCAGTCACGATGGGCAATGCAGGAGACGAATGCAGACACGCAGTAGAGGTATTCCATTCTGTACTTGGGTAGACAGGATGGTGAGAATAGTTGCCGAGCGTAGAAGGATCCGTTTCAATGTATTGAGCCAGAACACGAGGCGGAGGGGAAATGAGATCCTCCCTGGTTCGGTGCGCCAAACGTAGTCGTGCTGTTTTCGATGACCCAGCAGTACTACCGACCTCAGCCTTCCCAAACAAACTATCCACTCTCCTAGTAATCTCCTCCAAATCCTCCATCCACGGAGCCTTCATCCTCGCCAACAACTTCCGACCTCTCACCTCCAAAGACATATCATCCACAGGCGAATCACCATCAACCATCCGCGACAAACCCGTCTGTGTCGACATGGAGTTTTGCAACAACAACGTATTCGACATTTCCAATGCGTGCACACTCCGTTCCAGTAATGAGTCTATATAAGGGTCTTCTACAGAACTTGTAGTACTGAGAGGAGGTAACGCCAAGAATTTCCGTTTGTGGGGGTAGTGTCGTTGTTTCCGACGATTCACTACCGAAAGCGAAGCAGTTGATCTTGGTGTGTTCACAGGATGAAACGGATGAACGAAAAAAGGATCTCGTCGTCTCTCAGAATCAGTATCTTCTTCGTCTGCTTCTTCTGCACTATCAGGGTAGTCTGGAGGCTTGTCTAGCGGTACCTGGTCCTCTAAAAAAATTTGGCTTGAATGAGGCTGGGGTTGGGGATACTCAGTGGTTGATGATGTTGTTGGATGATACTCGGGTAATGTAGTGGTTGTGTCCGTGGAAAGACGGACACGTTTGCGATGAGTACGGCGGGGAAGAGCAGATGCTGATTGAGAGAGCATGCTCATCGGAGATATTTGTAGGCGAGTCGGCCAGAGTCATAAGAAGAATTTATATACTCAATGATTGATCCCCCAATTAGTGTATTTGTTTGTCCGATAAGCTATCCTACACACACATACACGCTCTCTCTTTTAATTTCCTGTCCCCTGACACTCCAATACAAGGGAATCCTACATTCAAAATTCAATCCCATCTTTAAAAAAAATTTTTTTTTTCTAGGTGCCGATACTAACCGTGACTTGGACAACATCACTGACAGGAATACAACCATCAAACGGCCCAGCAACAGACTCTTGGTATTTATAATTCAAACTCGTCACCAGCAATCTGAACGGCCAGTACAATCGCGGAGTTGTCCACAAGAACAGTCTTCCATAAGAAGCTCCAACATGGTCATAGTCCTCTATCAGCAAAAATGAAATGAAATGACTCGGCCCAATAAAACACATAACATACTTTGCAAACTCGCACGGAGATCGAGCCATGTATTCGGGACGTCGGTTATGATAACATCGACTCCCCATCGAACAGCCTAGTGAATTTGATCACTAAGGTTTTGGTTTGAAGATGGCGTGGTATTTCTTTCTCACCTCCATCATATAAGCAGGATCGTTTACCGTCCATACCAATAAAGACTTTCCAGCGCTCAAACAATCTTCTCTAAACCTAAAAACCATCATGAGTTCTCCTCTGACAAAAACAAAAAGGCTGAACGCGGGGAGAGGGAGGGGGGACGCGAAGAAGAAGAAGAAGAAGAAAAAAAACAACATACTTTTGACCCTCCGCAGACGCCAACGCCGTAAACCAAACCGAAAACGCATCACAATAATTCCAAAAATACTTCCTCGCAACCTGTATACTAAATCCAATAAACGATCTCCTACAAAACGGCAAACACCTCTTGGCCGGTTCTATAAATTTAGGATGCCAAAGACCAAGCAAGATACGCGGTGCCAAAACACGTTCCCAATTCGGTTGACAAGTGATGATGTCGTTTAAACGTTTGAAAAGCCGTTCAGGGTCGTTTTGCACTTTGACATCAATATTGAACTGAACGTGATGGTTCTCCGACTTTTTTTTTTTTGAAAAGAAAAAAAAAAGATCAGTTGTGGATCATCACACACGTGCGTGAGAAGGATAATTATAACGGGATCGTGTGGTGTTTTTTTTTTTTTGAAATGATTCATCAACATACCCGCATGAGAAGTTCGACCGTTTCTGTGAACAAGGGTATAGGTTGGATGGGTTCCTTCGTCGTGCGGACATGTTGCATCCCATCATCTCCAAACCAGTTTCGTTCCTTGATTTCCCCTAAGGAACGATCAGCATACATGATCATCGTGGATCCAACCCCCTCACCCGTCGAGTTTGTCGTCCGTGCAAGGACTAAATAACCCCAACAATCAACAACTACACCTCTTACATTCATAGTGAAAGACAAAACCTGGGTCATGGAACATAAGCACGACTCCATCCTTGGAGACATGTACATCTGATATTGAACATTGGTCAGCCTCAACACCTCAACCAGCCAATTATAAACTCACCACTCTCAATACCCTGCGCACCATCCCTAATAGCAGCTTCGAAACTCGCCAGTGTATTCTCAGGGAACCTGGCCGAGGCCTGTACGAATCCTCAGAACGAAAAAGTAGCCATTCAAAAACTCATTCTCACCCCACGGTGACCCCAACACTCTAGACAATGCAAACAGCCCTCTTTTTGAGCAGAGCAATAGTCAGAGAATATATGATGATGACTTACCAGGCAATGGACGGCCAGTTGAAATCTTTCCATTGAATAGCTGATTATCGACTTGAGACGACATTCTAACCATGCAACGTTTGTCTATCAACAATCACAGAGCAGAGCAGAGAAGCAATAAGAGACGCAAGCGGTACAATTCCATCTGATCGGGGTCCACCAATTTTATCATCGGCACAGTGACTTGCTACAACTCGAGCCGAAATTATCTATGGTAGATCTGACGCACGGGTTGCCTAACAACGTAATCACCTTCTACACTGAGTCGGAAGTTTTTGTAAGTACTCCATGAAATAGAAATAATGGTCTAGTCCCTGAACAATGGTGCTTCACATCCATCATGCATCGCATACAACCCATTATCTGCAGTCAATGCTACGACTAAGAGATGTAATCACCTGGACTAGTCGTATTACGTATGCATCTTCTATCGGGATGCATGATCCTAAACCATCCGACGTATGAACGACTCCTGATCTAGTCGATGATTCTAGCTCATCCAGGAGTCCACAAGAACCATAACACATTACACCTAATCGCTAGGTATGTCAATTCAGCAACAAGTCAGCTTCCTAAACAATGACCCGACGAGGCGATATTTTCGGACACGATCAATTTCTGGCAAGGCACAGACATTGTAGGCACTCGAGGTACGTAGCTATTCTATTAAAATATCCATCAACTTTAGAAGAAATAATCATAGCGCGACTTTCAATTCAACAATAGACTTCGAAGCCAGAAATTCATCAAATGGTCCAGCAACACGTTCGATAGCAAGCTGCTGCACTCGCCACTGGAACATCACAATAGGCGAATAAAACCGCGGAGCCCACAAGAAAAGCCTCCCATACTTGGATACACACTTCTCGTAGTCATCTGTTTACGCAGAGAGAAAAGAAATTCAGAACCGAAGAAGACGAGACAGAAGGTGTAGCGCTGGAACACACATGAAAGGTAAAAAAGAATTGGAACACGTACTGTGCAGAGCCAATCGAAGATCCAGCCACGTCCTCGTGACATCAGTGATAATAGCACTGACACCCCATCTCACAGCCTATACAACTCGCCAATAAGAGACAACTTGGCAAATCGAGATGAAACACGACAAACCTCCATCATGTGCGCAGGCTTATTAACTGTCCAAACCATGATATTCTTCCCGGCCATCTTACATTCTTGCCGGAACCTGGGTGATTTAGTATGGGTATCCAAAGAGAAGTGAAAGGAAACACGAACTTTTGACCATCTGTAGTAGTAAGTGACGCAAACGAGATAGAAAATGCATGACAGTCTTGCCAAAAGTATTTTCTTGCAATTGCAACACTGTACCCTATATATGAACGACGACAGTACGGTAAGCGGTGTTTCGCAAACGGCAAAAACCGGGGATGCCAGAGCCCCAAAAGGATTCGCGGCGCAAGGGTCGACTCCCAATCCGGCTGAGAGATGATAATGTCGTGCATAAGCGTAAACAATCTATCCGGGTCATTCTGAACCTTGACATCCACGTTGAACTTGACATGCTGGTTTTCTGGCTAAAGGGGAATAAGCACAAATACCACCAGAGATCCGTCAGTTCACTCAAATGCCAATCCAACACGGAACGGACCTTCATCAATAGTCCGATTGTCTCCCTGAATGTTGGAATACCCTGTTTCGGTAACTTGATGGTCCGAGCATGTTGCATTCCTTTCTCTCCGTACCACTCGCGTTCCTTAATTTGACCTGTACCCGATGGAAAACAATGAGTATCATGGTCACGGAACTCGGAATCCCATGACAAGCGAAGAATTGAAAAGTCTACCTGTTGAGTCCGTCGTCCTATGTAAAGCTGTGGTGACGAGTCAATATCAACTTTGATTGCAAAAGAACAGTCATACATGGATCATGGAACATCAGAACAACATCATCTGCTGATACGTGTACGTCTGCATTGGAAGGTTACGCGTCGCGACAAGGTAATGCCATGCTACAATACCGCTCTCAATGCCTTCCGCACCGTCACGTATGGCGGCCTCGAAGCTTGCGAGCGTATTCTCTGGGAACCGTGATGAAGCCTATCGATGGCAACACAGCAGCATAAATGCGCGGCTAGTTAGCTATCTTGTTGGATGGTAACACTGTCCACGCACCCCACGATGACCCCAACAGTCTGAATAATGAGCTCGGGTGAGTAACATAGTCCCCAGAAGCAAGGAGCACAAGATAAATAGTGAACTCACCCGGGAGAGCACGAGTATTGGGGGTAGCAGGGTTTTGCATCCTTCTCTTGACAATGCAATAGTAGCGATGACGTGAGATGAGAGAAGAGAACGAATAACAGATAGCAAACGTGGGCGGCAATATATAACCCGGGCCAACAAACTGATTCTCGGCAAAAGAAAATGTCAACAAAAGGGTGATGAGAACGTTCTTTGGTCCAGCTTTGCAGCCCTGACGTTTCATGCAACAAATAACCGAAGAATTTCCTTTTCAGGATTTTTAGGTTGCCATGCCGAGCCGGCTTCGAATTGAACGAGGTAGACGAGGTAGCGAAAAAAATTTGGCGAACGTGCGCTGTATACAAACTTTGGGGATCACAGCTCCATGAATGGATGACTTCCGATAAGCAATCTAGGTCAGTAAAGACGGCAAGATGGACGAGGGATCTCTCAGACTTTCTCAGATGTCACAAGATTTTCAAAGCCTTCAAAGAACCTGCCTCTCATTAGATGTGTGCAGAGGGATCGTGGATGCAGGATGGGTACGGTACCCCTGTTCACAAAGTGGCGCTGACTCAGCCTTGACGTCCATCATTGTGGCTGTGCTTCTTAAGCCACTGGTGCTCTTTCTGCCAATATCTTTCATCTCAAGAAGAACATAAATATGTCCCTTGGAGTGTACATATTTACCAAGACATTGATATTAATTAATTCAGTAATGTTTTGGATGTCATATTAGTGATTCTTCACTGTGAATAAATTGGTTTAAAAGTCAATGTTTAGACGCAGCACTGATTGTATTTGAAAATTACTCAGTCTCAAGTCTCAAAATACATACCTAGGTTCCCTCAGAAACCCAGTGGGAAATCATGAAGTAGATCGCTCACATACAACCCAGGGTATACTAACCGGGATTCGAAGCTTCCAAAAGAGGAATATATTGGTATCTGTAACGAAATGAAGTATAAGCAGAGTTCTGGGAATCCATAGACTACAGAAAGAGTACATAGCATAACCTTTCCAAGTCACCTATGTAAGATATTTTATCCAGATCTCCGACATTGCAGCTACAAGATCGACCAAGCCTCCTAAATGCATTTGTATTACTTCCTTTCTGGTCGGTCGATTACAACCATGTCATCGTCTTCCGTCTCACCTCCAGCTTCGCTACAAGCCGTCGATCGCCAAAGCTGTGACGATGTTGCAAAAGACGCCAGAGATGCAGACGAACCGGGAAGGTTGGCCGACTGCGAACTATCAGCGTCAGATTTCGTGGATGTTGGTGGGTCGGAGGCGACACTTGAGCTAGAAAAAGCAAGCTCCGCCTCCTCAGAAGGTGGTGGTACTTTCTCTTCTTCGGTGATTGTGGGTTTTTCGACAGGTTTTTGGGCATGGGTCGAGATTCTCCGCAGCGTCTCCAGCATCTGAGTACGCACGCGTTCCATTAAATCATTGACTCCGGCGGAGGTTATACCCTCTGTAGGTATCGGGGGCAGAACTAGAAGTGTGGAAATTAAGTCAGGAGACCCATGAAACAAAGGCAGAGTTCATAAAGGATACATACCTCGGACCTTGATCACACCAGTACCAAAGAACCCCTCTCGGTAGATGTGCCAATAGTTTTCAGTAACGATAGGAATGATCGGAAAGCCAGCCTGGACAGCCATATGAAAGCCACCCTTTTTGAACGGCAGTAGATCTGCTTCCGGACCAAGATGTCGTGTACCTTCGGGGAATATCCACATCGAAATCTTGAGACGCTTCATCAAGTCAGTTGCGGCTTTCAACGAGTATATTGCGTCCTCATTTTTCCCTCTATTGATAAAGATTGCTCCAGAGAGCATCATGAAAGGACCGACGATTGTGTACTGAAGCTCTCTTTTGGCCATAATAGCAGTTGCTCTGGGCATCGTCCTACCAATCAGTGGAATCAGTCTCCTGTGAATGTTCTCCTGAATCACTCACTTTCCAATGACCAGCAAATCTACCATGCTTTGATGGTTGCACATAATTATCGCAGGTCTATTCTGTAGATGCTCCTCTCCCTCCAACTCAATCCTAAGATGCATGAACCTCCAGACGAGAGCATGGAATATCCGGGCAACGTAGAAGTTGACATCGTGCGGACGGCCGCATGCGATCATTGCCGTAGCAGTTACGATACTCGAAGCTGCAACGCTGAAAAGAGTCCCTAGGTAGACAAACATGCGGGTATAGTAGTAATCCTCTGGTGTGGCATTAGAAATTGACCCAAGCAAGACCATTGGAAGTGAGAGATATGCGAGGGGTTTGAATACATTCAAGAAGAATCCCATATTCTACGAGAAATAGAAAGGGAAAAAGAGTAGTGGTGGTATTGATGAGGCGAATCAAATCAGTCTGCAAACGCGTGCTTCTGGTTTCTACCACTTCTGTCATGCCACAAACATCTGGCTCTGTTTCCCGCGGTATCACAGATTCAATATCACTCGGTCAGAGCTGAATATTTATCAGGAAGGACTCAAGTAGCAAAACCGCTCGCAGCTGGCTTGACTGCACCCACAACCTCGACGCGTACCAAGGCCAGTCCTCGGCTTTCGGCTGCTGCCATCTCGGCCGAGAGACGAAAGTCAACCGGCAATAAGTTGGTATCTACTACGGCAGAAGTGCCACATCAGACGGGCATCGAGAAGAGAACAGAGTCAATTCGACAGATTTCGACGAAACCGAAGAGCCAGCCATCGAAACCCCATTTGAGCAAGGAGTCATCTGGGAAACCTACAACCAAAGAGATCGTCAGTACGCCCTTGAATTTTCTGAATCTGACAAGTGACTTGACATTTTTTTTCAGAACCAAGATAGCTCTGTCCCAGCTGCAGATGGCAGTGACGCCAACAATATCCTGTCTGAGTTGGGAGATGTCAACCCTTCATCAGATTCTCTTCATGCTCTCCACGCTGTAGATTCTCTACAGATGGCTGCTCAAACAAACCCTTGGCTATACATGAACTCAACGTTGGATGCCTGTTTCACTAAGGCCGAACAGTCTGCCAAGGTAAGATTTTCCAAGACTCCGCCGTCCTCTAATCCACATACATACTAGAGAGAACCTGATGTTCTCGAAGATCAAGTCTCACAGGATGAAGCTGATTTTGCGGATGAGAAAGCGCTGTACGAAACTCAGCGTTTGATTGAGTTCTGTGATGAGCTTACTTCCAGTACTGTAAGTTCCCTTTCACCTCCCTGACCCAACTAACATTTGACATCGTTCTATAGTTTGCTAAAGAAGCTCCAGCGATTATGCAATCATTCATGACCTTCGGTGAAATTTGCGAACGCACCGAAACAGAGACATTGCAGCTAGCAATGGCGGAACCGAACCTTGAATCCGAAGAGCCTTTGCAAATGTATAATGCCCTGATGGACCGCTTGGACAACCTTCAGGAGCAAGCTTCCGAGTTGGAATCCTCTATCCTAAGTCTTACAGAGTCAAATATTACTCCTTCCGTTTTAGTCGATTCAAAGTTCCCCTCTCAAGTCGGCGCTATAAGCGCAGACAATAAGAAGGCGGAGATGGAAGGCACAAACTCTGCTCGAGAACAGATTATAGGTGTCTTTATGGCTTGTCTTCCAGTCCTACGCGCCCGAAAGGCGAACTTAACTATGGCTCAAGAACTGATTGATAGTGCACAAGAAAACCTTAGCTTGGCATTACGCATGGAGAGCATGGGCATCGATTAGGGGGCCATTGAAAAATGACTATTGGTTTTAATTTTCTTGTCCCGACTCAATTATCAAAACTTGGGGGGTCTTTATACCTACGTTAATAGTTATACCAATGGTTGGGTGATTATCTGATCCGGTATCGGTTACACCTATCGTCTGTAGCACTCATCATCGATCCACATCGCGTTCTATGCCCAAATAATAGGTCTCTCCCTACAGACTCTTCGGATGCAACTTGTCTTACAGGACGGTAGCCATAGATTCTAGCATATCTCTCAGACCGAGTCCATAGCATTGTCCGAAAGAATTGTCTGAGGTGGTTTCAAGCTTTGATCCGTCGGGTGAATCAGGCTGTGGACCTCCCGGTCCGGAATGAGATCAAATTCTTGATTTGTATTTCTTATTTCTTATCTAAACCCAAGATGTCGAAGATACCTGATTATACCCTCAATAATGGTTCAATAATCCCATCTATTGGCCTGGGGTCAGTGCTTCGTTCGATTATTGAGTTACTTAAGTTAATCACAAAGAGTAGATGCTGGATGGGAGGTGTTGGCGGGGGTCAGCGTGTCAACGACATGATTGAGCAGGCTATCAAAGTATTCCTGAGACACAATTCAGATCGACTAATGTCCTGATTTTTTGAAGGTTGGTTACACGCATTTCGATACGGTAGGTAGCTTGATCAACGTCCTTATCTAATCGGGCATTTACGATTCTTATGGTGCTTTTAGGCCACAGGTTATGGTTGGTATCGAAGGTTGGGACTTCAAAGTTATGATCTCATTCAGAATCAATGCATGTTACAGGAAACGAAAAACAAGTTGGTCAAGCCATCCGAGCTTCTGGGATCCCAAGGAAAGATTTGTATATTACCACCAAACTTGCGTATGCCTCTCTCTCCCTTTTACATACTCGCGAGTGTTAACCTCAAGATTTTTCAGCAATGTGGACCATCACAGCGTTCGTGAAGCTTTCGAGCGGTCGCTCGCAGAGTTAGACTGCGATTATATTGATCTGTATCTAATGCACTGGCCTCAAGGGTCGGTCATAGGTCTGTCTTTCTTTCACACTGGTAATGCGGCCTCACTTAGCTTTCGTCTCATAGACAAGTCAAACACAGTCGGAAATGGATCCTTTTCTCGCGTGCTCAATACACTAGAATCACCAACATTCATCGATACGTACAAGGAGATGGAGAAATTGCTCGAAACAGGGAAAGTCAAATCCATCGGTGTATCCAACTTTTCTATCAAAACTCTGGAGATCTTGCTCCCCCATGTCAAGGTCATACCCGCTGTCAACCAAGTTGAAGTACATCCATGTTTGCCGCAAGAGGATCTGAGAAAGTATTGCAAAGAGAAGGGAATCTTGATCGTTGCATATTCACCCCTTGGTGGAAACACTCCGCTGTATTGACTTCTTTTTTTACTAATGTAAAAAATTTCTAGGTCGCTCATCCACCTTCTTCGAGCATGAAGGAGTTAAGAATATCGCTGCGAAGTATAACGCCACACCCGCTCAGGTCATCCTCAGTTGGGGTGTACAAAGGAAAACGGTTGTCATTCCAAAGAGCGAGAACGGACAAAGGCTGAAGGATAACATCACAGTAAGATTATCCCAATACATACACCCTGGGCTATCATCATGATGTATTTCCCCATAGCTCCTCACTCTCGCTCAGGAGGACTTCAAGTTAATTGACAATCTACACAAGGAACCGGGTATGCATAAGTCTCTGCTCCAGTACCACTCCCCGGAAGGCTCTGTCTTTGGCTGGACGTATGAAGAACTTGGATGGGATATGACGATCGGAGGCATCGTTCCTCCAAAGGCTTCCTGAATAAATATCCACAGGCCAACTCACTTTTGTATTTAATGTCAGTCGTGTGAAACCGTACCCAAATCTTGAAGTGACTTGTGCAAGGAAAATATCAATAATTCGTTATTGATGGTCCCATAACGATCGACAAGCTATCGATTTTGACTTCAAGCGAAGGAGAATTGTTGAAAGGCAATACACACAATTCAATGAAGAACAGTCTACTGGGTTCTATCAACTATCAAGACCCACTAGTTGGCTCTGACTATCGAGACTCAATTTCAACCTCCTTCTCATCTTGCAGAAGTGCTTGTGATTTTTCCAATCGGCTATCTGGCATTCCTTTGAGCAATATCGAGTCATTTGGCAAGAACTACAGTGCAAAAGCCTAGGCTTTCCCATTCCACGGCATTGCTGACAAGTATCCAAGTCAGCACCTACTTGCTCTGACCTCGCGCTAGGTGAATATCCCGAAACACCTGTCCTCAATGTCCCGGAAAGATCTGGCTCAGTCACATCTTCCAGATACGGTACTGGAAATATTGGGGTGAGTGCGATGCGAATGGCATGAGGAACTAGGCTGCGCCATTTGGTATTTTCAAGGAATGGTCCGAGGTTTTTTCCCTTTCCACAGGAGCACAACGGCGATTCCTTGTATTCCTCGGACAACGGTATTTGCTGACATCTCATATACTCGCATGTTGGGAGATGATCCCATCGACGACAACGTTCTGCAAACACTGGAAAGGCGTGGTTCCACCAGCGAAGTTCGTCACCATAGATGCTCGTGATTATAGTGTTCCCGGACAAACAATTGTCGATTAGTTCAATATTTTCCGGATCTGGGAAGATTACAACTGCGTCTCCGAGGATGGTCGCAGACGACGTATCAAGTCGGATGCAAGATAAAATGATGATTGCACGCGGGAGAAAATGATCTAGATCAATGAGATTGTAGACCCTCTGTCTCTGATCAACGTGATGAATAAGGATGCTGCTGATCGACACCTTGAAATTTAGCAAAGGCCCCCAAGACTCTGGAGTTTCGGATTTATACAAGTTCCTTTCCTTGTAGGACATACACATTCCTAAGTGTATACAGACCCATGTCTTATAGCCTGCCAAGAAAGAGAGAACAGGGAGGCAATCGATATTGACATAAGGAGCGTTATAGCAGCTGACCCGAGGTCGTATCTCCTCACTAGCAATTGTTATGGGGAACAGCTGTCGCCTTAGCTGTGATAAAGGGGAATTACAGGGAGGCGCATCAACCTGAAAAATGGTTAATTGAAGTTTTGAGAGAGATCATAAGTGCCCACCTCAATATACGATGAACGTCTGGCGATACGGATTTTCGAACATGAACCGTCGATAGCAATCGGATAGTCCAAGAAATAGCTATGGCATCCGCCAATAACCACTTCCATGCGGTAAGGAGTTATCTGTTTGACATCCACTCGAGTCACCTGGTCCGCTAGTAGTTTTCTCTCGTTAGGAGCTATGATCTCGAGTTTTTTAGAGAAAACATCACAACCCTCTTTTACTATCGAATACTTGGTCATCTGGCCGCACGTAAAATCCACAAATACAGGAGGCTTGTGTAGGAGTTCTTCCGGGTTATCTGGTCGCTTGGGCAAAATCAAGACATTTTCCTTGTCCGAGATTCTGGTAGAATATATGCGTAGCCGAGGGCCGAGTACTGACATGAAACCAGCAGAAGATGCAGGTGTTGCTTTGAAACATAATCCGACATGCAGATTGTGTCGCTGATCAGCCAGGATCCACATGGGCATGAAGAATGAGACAATCAATGGGGAACTACCCTTGAGCCCCTCGGGATCCTCGATGATTACTTTTTGACCTTCCCCATCAGAATCAATAATGTCGCCGAAAATCGGACGAATTGAGTCATGGAAGTTATGGCGGTCGTCCCAGAAGGTTTCGCATTCTAGGATAGGATTTCCAACTCTGTTAAAAGCTACGATTTCCAATTTTCTGAGTGCAGAGCGAGGAACCTTCAGAACAATACAGATGATTTGCGGAACTACATCCCATTCTTGACAGGGTGGGAAATCTTTTACAAAGGCTTTCGAAACACCTGCAGGAATATCCTCCAAATAGATACCCAGCATATGGAGTTCACTAAGGAAGCTTTGTATGTGATTTGCACCGATGAGGAGTCGTGAGTCTGTAACGATATAATTGAGGAAATGATGGATTACTTGAGGCCAGCAGGTTTCAACGAAGCCAAGTGAGCGTACTACTCGGAGAAAGTAGGCAAATGATTTTCGGTGATAGTGGGTATTTTGGACGTATGCCAAGTTAAAATTTCCAGTTATCAGACGTTGAAATGTTGAGTTGAAATCCTCATTCTCGAACATCTTCAAGCAGACGTCCCACAACTTTCTCGCGAAGTCGGCGGGTTCAAAATGTACTCGATAGCTCCTCTGGGTGAAGTTACCACACCATCCGGCATGGGTGAATTGAGTAAATTTCCACAAAACTCGCTCATGATGTCTTGTATTGTCAAGGGCCATAGAAAGACTAGCAGCCTCACTGCCGTTATGGAACGTTACACCGGATGAGAAGCAAATGGGCATGATTCCAAGAAGCATGGATAGGGTAGGAAAGTCCAAAAGCACTCTCTCTTGGATAGCACTTCTCTGAGTTGGGTGATCCTTATAAGACAACAGAGAGCTTGTGGTTACACTTGTGTATGGAGTGACCTTAAGCAACGGCGTGGTTGCGACAAGGACATTGAGTAGCCCAAGGTGATCTGACAGATTGGAGGTGTCGATGACGTTGAACGATGTTGGCATTGTACGATCGTGAAATAAGAATTTGGCACCACCCCACATTGAGGAGTAAACGGTTGGTGTATAACCCTCTGCCATGCAAAGCTGTAATCCATCACAGAATGCGAGCGCGTCGCCGTAGGCGAAACGGATTATAATTTTTGACTGCCTTTGATCCGAGCTATTGAGTCGGCGGTGAAAGGCCGCTGACCAACGTGAAAATTGCTGTCGACATGCATCCCATACTTCTTGCACAGTCGATCCGGGGCGAGAGGAAGTGCCGTCATCGTATGTAGCCTTCGTCAAGGTCAAACCGAGGTGGAAAGTGGCGCAGGGGTTGGTCCCATAATGCAAATTAAACTGACGTCCAGCCATCGAGAAGAGAAAAGTTGGATTTGGTTGTGTAAGTGAGGTGGTTACGTTGGGACTGGTGATACCCGTCTTCCAGTACTGGTCGTAGGTCTCTGCTGATAACATGAACCTGAAGCTCAATGGAGCTGCTGATGGGATTGCCGACACACTTCCGCCGATGAGCGACGATGAGTCTTCTTTCATTTTGGCTAAGACTGTCCTTTTGAGTTGCTTCTGTCGGGCATCGGGCAAAACTAGCGTCTCGGCATAGGAAAGCCAATGACCACGAGTTTTGTTCAACGTCTCTACAGTAGCAAATTTGATGAAACGAGCGTAGACGGATGCATCCCACGTAGGAATGTTGGCGGCGGCTTGGATGAGTTTATGACATTGTTCTCGCAAGAGCAGGACTGTTTTCTTGTCAATGAATATGTCATAAAAAATGTTCCAATATAACAAGAGCCGATCAGTATCGACACCGTCTGCAACCAACGTCAGAAGAAGAATATTCCTGGCTGAAAGGCCCACGTTAAAATTGAAAGATCTGCTGCACAGAATCAGGACAGTTACCTATTATTGCGGGCTCCCAGTCGCAGCAAGTGATATCCATGAGACGGTCAGCTAGGAGTGAAAATTAGAGAAGGGGATGTACATAGTGTATACCAAAAACTCACGAGCACCATGATCAATGGCAACCGTGTACAAAATACTCCGTGGATCGCCACACCCAAGGAGGAGAATAATCGCATCTTGCTCGGGAGGAACATGTTCTGTAAGGCATACAGGTGGTGTGTTTCCTATTGGATAGAAGAAAGTTTTGTTGTGCCAGAAAGTCGGATGGGACATGGCGAAAAAACGGGTGAATACTGGTGAGCTTGTGGTACATCAATGGGGACTTTGAAGGGTTCAAAGATGCCTTGAGACAACATTCTCCGGATGAAGTCTTCATGAAGTTTTCTTGGTGAGGAGAGATGCAAAAGCAAGAGTTTATGCTGAGAGCGGAAGGAAGATGGCATTGAACGTAAGAAGTCAAGGATCCCCCAAGGTCGATTGGGCCACTTCAAGGGTTTTACCACCGTTTCTGAGTGAGACCACATTATTGTATCGACCTGCACAGCCAGAAGAAATAAATCTCCTTGAGTTTGGCTGTCCGGAATTTGTGCAAACTCTGCTGTCGCTACCGAATCGGAGAATGAAACCCGATATCTAAAATTGTCGCTAAGCTCCAACTTCTGGCAACCATGTGGCGTTTCCTCCTGACACTCCTTTGAGCAATAACGAATCATGCATCCGCGACAAAAGTTTTCGTCACCCGTTCCTTGCTTGAAGATACTACAGGCATCCTTTGGTTTGGATTCAATTAGAGAGGATGAACTTGAAGCAGGGCTTTTCATGCACTATTTGCAAGAATAGCCCAATGTTTTCCTCTTCCTCAAGAACCCAGTGGCGGCTGCTCTTCTCTATAAGCAGCGGAAGAAGCTACTACTAAGTTATTTGCATGTCGAAAGCCAAATGGCATGATTCCACTGACAAGTTTCTTCTTTGTATTGCCGATCAGCGGAATGTTTGCGTTGTGCTGATGAAAGAATCAGATTACCGCGTAAGCAATTTGATGTGGTTGGGTATGCGTTGCGTTCTTGGAACATACTAAGTGATGTTATCCTGAAATTAGATTCGCAAAGAAAACGGTCATGGTGGCTAAAAATTTTCTGGTTAACAGGTACTTTAGTAAACGGGCATGTTTGATAAGTGTGACTTCCTCACTTTTCTGGGGGTTGACTGGGTTTTGTGCTTTTATGTCTCCCTTTGTTAGCTGATTTGATTCCCCTCTCCGACCCGTAATTAGGCTACTACTCGACAGGGCCGCGCCGAATTGTCCTTCATTACTCGGGGAGTTGTGGACAGATTCTTTGGTGTCGAGGTATGGTAGTTCTACTTCTAAATGCTGAAGCCTTGGTCCCCTGTCAGTGTGCCGAAGAAGGAGAGTTGAATACTTGGGAAGAGACCTCGCAGGAAGGTTGATAGTCTTAGTAAGTATATTGACCTTCGTCCGGAGTTCTTTTTATAAATGTCAATTGGGATCCCGCTCCGCTCACATTCTGAGAGTTCTGATATTCTGAGATTGCTGTTGCAGCTGCATTGCTCAGGAGGGCCAGTAAGTCCTTGAGGATATTGACATTATTCTTGGAAGGAGCTTTTCTTGCAAGATTTGTTTCACCACAAGAAAACAATGAGTCCATCTGACTCTTTCTGAGTTAGTGTCACATATGTATATCTCTCTATGATTTGTTCATCATATTAGCTAGGGCTTAGGGTAGTATCAAGCTATGTTCCATGAAGGTCTATGAAAGCCTATGGATGTTAAACCCAAGACTCATGCCTAAATGTGGAGAGATTTTCCCCATCAATTAGTCTATCACTAATCTACTGAGAGCATCCAATCCTGGAGTAGTTACCATTATTCTGAGCTGTTCACATATACATATGGCTAATTCATTTACCATTGATGTGGTTACATACTAATAAATCAATTATTGATTTATTTCCCAACAATACTAAATCTAATAGCAAGCTACTAGGACATTGAATTGTATTAAAATTTTCTCAACACTTGTAACTCATGTCAACGCATCGCTTCTTTAACTCACACCACCATCACAGTATGGTAGCGCCCGAGTTTAGTGTAGCGAATCCGAGTTTTGAGAACACCCCCACAAACCCTTACATGAATGTACCCAACCTAGAGAGGCCACCCGATACTGCTGTCAACATACAGCGAGGGCGACTACCCACTCAAAATAACACAATAAACCTGCGAAGTCCTTCATTCTCACCCATGGACTCTTCGCCTCCTTCAGAAATGGACTATGCTGAAAGAATCAACATAGAAAATAATAAGATGGACATCGAAATATTGAACCAGGATATGGAGGGCCTTTACTCCTCGTCTCCTAGTCTGAACACACTGCAAACACCCCCCCAAAATGAAGAGGCGTCCAAATCAGTCACGGTCCCTGTCACACCTACAGCCATTCCTTACGAAGCCAACTCTCCTGCGGATCCCAACTTATGGGATGGACACTTTGGGTCGGTATCACTGTTTGGCACTAACGAATTCCTACAGAATGACGTACGAAACATTTCGTGCTCTCTCATTCGTATTGCACAATTTATCAGGCAAAGGAACATCTCTGATTGAGACGGCAACACCATTACTCAACTCAACTCATTTGGGGAGGCAGCATTTGATCTCATCTTGGCCATCCACGAAGCCGGATGGAACAATCTCAATACTTCAGACAACACCCCCTTCGGTCATAAAATCAAAAGTCAATTCAGAAACCTCCCGGCTCCTCAAGATCAAAACTCAAGCAAAAGAAATCCTGTAGAGAGGATCCCTCCACCCATCCCTAAACGACTCCCTCGCAAACAGGTAGAAGAAGCTAGGAAACGCTTGGAACAAAATAAGACTAAGGGAAAAAATTCGGTCAAATCCTATGCTCAAGTCGCCTCCCCTGCTAATGATATACTCAAGCTTAGAGACACCTTTCCTGCCCTTCCCAACAAAAAAATCATTGAAATTCATAATGCCACCTTAAACGGTACACAGCACAAAGGTAAAAAAAAAATATCCATCACTACTAAAGGTCTATCTAGAAAACAAGCCATCGTCCCCCTTCTAGGCCAACACATTAACTCAATCATGAACAACGCAGGACTACACGTTATGTCCATCAACGGTCTCCTTAAAGGTATAAAATCTACATTGAGAGCGGAATTCATTAGGCCTTCTACTGAAAGCATAATCATCACCACCAACAATGTCCCTACACCATGCGATCTCTTAGTCATAGAAAGATATGTCAAATCCATCAACGGCATTGGATCAAATGAAGTTGCAGCACCACGACTCCCACAGTCAAAATTATACCTAAAAATCATGGGAATTCCGTATTTGCAGCCAAGTGGCCTAGCTATTACCAATGAGGACATTGCTAATTACCTAAAAAACAGCAAATTATTCGAAGGCATAACTCTATCAGCGAAACCACGTGTTATAAAAGCATCTCCGAAATCTGACATGGCCATCATATGGGTCGACATATGGGACTCACAAAATGGTTCTAAGGCCAAAACTCTCATCAACCATTCGTTCAACTTCGGTAGATACATAGCCACTTTTAGGGGTACTAGTATGAACCCGGGAGTTCCGCAGTGTCATAACTGTTGGAAATGGGGTCACACCACCTTCGCATGCAAAGCCCACTGCGCTAAATGCCAAAAA
>Ga0153967_100305_pt1 | contig 24013 bp, 20 predicted proteins | sample TSFL051MetaG_FD_104688 | JGI IMG/M metagenome (GOLD analysis project Ga0153967, IMG submission 104688) | Attine ant fungus gardens microbial communities from Florida, USA - TSFL051 MetaG | ecosystem: Host-associated > Fungi > Mycelium > Unclassified | place: USA: Florida, Paynes | collected...
AGGTACAAGTAACTACTGAGCACCACCTGGTTATAAGGTCTGGTCTACACTGGGGCCCAGGTATGGTCCCAGTCGTCCACCTCCGGAGTCTAAACTTTCCGGTCAGTCCACTTAAGCCTGTGGTCTGGCTATGAGGAAGTGACTAGTGATCGGAGTTGATCACCGGTCGAGGGTTGATTGTATGAGAGTAAGATCTGCTCAGGACCTGAGGAGGTTAGGAGCTAGTAGTGAGTAACGAGCTCTAGTGTAGTGGACTCAAGCTAGGGTTAACTTAAGTGCACACTCTTTATCAGAGTTGACAAAGAGAACTCGTTAGAGTCCTCACTAATTGATTTAGCTACTTATACACAAATCGGTATTTACTTGTATTTGTCTACTCAAATTATTCTGTGGATTCCTTTTGAGTCATAGTGTCCCACACATTGCAAACTATTACATAATAAAAAATGAAAAAGAAATAAAATAGTCCGCTGCCACGGATGCCCCAGCTCACCTGCCATTTTATTACATTTGTCAACTCTGACTTAGAGTGTGATCTGAGGTTATCTCAACTAAGGATTACTACAAATGACCTGTACATGAAACCAGAGAAATGTGCTTGGAAGGTGCAGAAAGTGAATTTCCTGGGAGTAGTAATGGGTGAAGGGAAGATTGAAATGGAAAAAGACAAAGTGGCGGGGGTGTTAAACTGGCCTATACCCAAGATGGTCAGAGATGTTAGGAAGTTCCTGGGTCTAGCCAATTATTACAGGCACTTTGTGAAGGACTTTGCCAAGCTAACCTAACCCTTGAACAATCTAACAAAGAAGGAAGAAAAATGGAGGTGGAGAGATAAGCAGCAGAAGGCCTTTGAGCAGTTGAAGATAGTTTTCATGAGCAGACCTCTATTAGTGGTACCCGACCTAGATAAGGAGCTTAGAGTGGAAGCTGACACTTCTAACTTTGCCACAGGAGGAGTGTTATCCATTAAGTGCAAAGATAACAAGTGGAGACCAGTTGCCTACATTTCTAAGTCATTAAACGAAACTGAGCGAAACTACAAAATACATGACAAAGAAATGTTGGCAGTGATATGTTGTTTGGAGGCGTGGAGGCACTTACTGGAAGGAACAAGAAGTAAATTCGAAGTATGGATGGATCACAAGAATCTGGAGTATTTTATGAGCAACCAAAAATTAAATCGGCAACAAGCACAATGGGCTCTATATTTGTCCAGATTCGACTTCGTATTGAAGCACATTTTAGGAAGCAAGATGGGAAAGGCAGACGGATTGAGTAGGAGGCCAGACTGGGAGATTAGGGTGGAAAAGAATAACGAGGAGCAGATATTGGTAAAGAAAGAGTGGTTAGAAATGAAAAGAATTAGAATAACAGAAGTAGTCATAGAAGGGATGGACTTGCTGGATAAAGTGAGAAAATATGAAGTAAAAGATGATGAGGTGGTAAAAGCAGTGGAAGAAATGAAGCGAGCAGGAGTGAAAATGTTAAGAGATGAAGAATGGCGTCAAGAAGACAGCCTAATGCTGAAAGAAAGAAAGGTATACATCCCTAGGGATGAGAAGCTGAGAGCAGAAGTGATCAGGCTACACCATGACATGCCTATAGGAGGACATGGAGGACAGTGGAAGATGGCAGAGTTGGTGACAAGGAATTTCTGGTGGCCAGGGGTCACTAGGGAAGTGAAGAGATATGTGGAGGGGTGCGATGCCTATCAGCGCAATAAGAATCGAACACAACCACCAGTGGGGAAACTGATGCCAAACTCGATTCCAGAGAAAGTGTAGACCCATATTAGTACAAACTTTATTATGAAGTTGCCTTTGGCTCAAGGATACGACGCAATCTTAGTAGTAGTGGACAGATTTACGAAAATGGCACACTTTGTACCTACTACAGAGAGAACGAGTACAGAAGGACTAGCATGACTATTCAGAGATAACATTTGGAAGTTACACGGACTACCAGATAGCATTATTTCAGATAGAGGGCCACAGTTTGTGGCAGGTATTATGAAGAAGTTGAATTGCATACTGGGGATCGAGACAAAATTGTCTACAGCATTTCACCCACAAATAGACAGCCAAACAGAGAGAATGAACCAGGAGTTAGAACAATATCTCTGAATGTTTATAGATCACCAACAAGAACAATGGCCAGAATGGTTGGGTACGACTGAATTTGCCTACAACAACAAGGTGCATACTGGAACTAAAGTGTTACCCTTTAAGGCAAATAGTGGACAAGATCTGAAGATGGGATCTGAAATGAGGAAGAAGGGGAAATATGAAGGAGCAGAGAAGTTTGCGGAAAGATTGAAGAATGTACAGAAGGAAGCAAAAGCGGCACTACAGAAAGCGCAAGAAGATATAAAGCAGTATGCAGATAGAAAAAGAGAAGAGGTGGAGGAATATCGAGTTGGCAACTTAGTGCTACTCAGCACTAAAGACCTGAAGTACCAAATGGTCGGAAGACAAACAGAGAAGCTCACTGAACGCTTTGTGGGACCTTATAAAGTAAAGGCAATCATTTCTAGTAATGCGATTGAATTGGATCTGCCTAGTACAGTTAGAATACATCCAGTAGTTAATGTCAGCCAAGTATGATGGTACAAATCACAAGTAGAGGGACAGAGAAAAGAAACGCCACAACCAGTGGTAATTGAAGGAGAAGAAGAATGGGAAGTGGAGAAAATTATGAACAAGAGAAAGGTGTGAGGAAGAGATAAATACTTGGTATGATGGAAAGGATGCATGGTAGAAGAGGACACATGGGAGAGTAGAGAGAATCTGAAGAATGTGATGGAATTAGTAGAAGAATTTGAAAGGGAATATCGCAGAGAAGAAGAAGAAGAAGTGAGGTGGCAAGAAGTAGAAGAAAATAAGAAAGTGTTCAGCAGAGAATTACCAGGAAGATACACGGCTAAGTTACTCTACGGATGGGGTAACAAGAAGTATGACAGAGAGTATTGGAAGCATATAAAGGAAAACTGGAGGTGGTGGAAGAAAAATCCGTTCTCCAGATATAGTAGAAATCCGTTCTTGAAAAGAATGAAAGAGAAGGAACATGAGTACAAGGGAGGAATGATAGAAGAGTGGAACGAAGAGGAAAATAAGGAAGATCAACAAAGAATAGAGGAAGACAGGAAGTATTTGGAGGGACTAGGGGATGAAAACCTTGATATGGGTGACCTAAGAGACCCATATGATGAACTATGAAGAAGTCCTCGGGACGAGGACCCTTGAGAGAGGGGTGGTGTTATAAGATGACAGGCAAGCTAGATGATCCGCGGTGGCGGATTATTTTATTTCTTTTTCTTTTCTAATAATTATGTAATAGTAAATGCATGTGGGACATCATAACTCAAAAGAGATGTGCGGGATAAAATAATTAGACAAATACTTGTAAACACATATTTGGGTATAAGTAGCCGAGCCAATTAGTGGGAACTCTAACGAGTTCTCTTTGTCAACTCTGACTTAGAGTGGGATTAAGGTTAAGGTTACTCAACCGCAACTAAGATCCTTACAGTATAAGTAGCTGAACCAATTAGCAAGAGCTCTAACAAGTTCTCTTTGTCAACTCTGACTTAGAGTGTGATCACAAGCTACCATAGCTGACAGTCACTACACTAGAACTCATTTACACTTCTAGGACACTGATTACCTTGATCCCTGTCCAACTTAACTCTCATCACTCTCTCGGTGTGTGATCAACTCAGATCACTCCCAACTTTCTCATAGCTGGGCCACAGGCTTAAGTGGACTGACTAGGAAGTTTAGACCCCAGAGGTGAACAGTTAGGACCAAACTCAGGTACTAGCCCAAACCAGACCTTACAATTGAGTGGTGCTCAGTAGTCTACTTGTACAACTTCTTCACACTATATACTTTATACTACTGGTCCATTGTGATCAGTCTATACAGAGGAATATTGCCACATTCTTAAGAAGGCAATTAGAGTAGGGATCTCCTCCTTGGAGTGATAGCCAAAGTAATATTAGAGCAGTAGTCAGTAAGGCAGTAGGCATCTGGCTAGGAGAAGATTTGTGCACCTCAGCAGATGTACTGTAAGCCCTTTGAAGAGGATGATGCACTCTCAACAAATATACATTTCTTTTTTTTACACACAACACAAACCCTGTTCAGAACATAGCACAATGTCTCTGGACCAATCCAATTAACTCATGAGTGATATGCTCAATGAAAAGCATGCCCTTGCTAAATTAAGAGCAGAGCTAGAAGGAAGAGAGGGAAAAATATATAGACACTGTGGGAGGTTCAGGCATCTTGTCTGGAAGTGCAGAAGTGGAGAAGAACAGAAGAAGAAGAAAACAGTAGGGGAGAATAGGTTTGAGGTGCTGAAGAGTTGGGTAATGCAGTATGGAGTGAAGGAGGTGAGGAGGCAAGAAGAGATAGTAAGAGAGGAAGTGAGATGCTTTGGATGTGGGGAAAAGGAACACAAAAAGTAGGAGTGTCCAAAGATGAAAGAGAAAAAGAAGGAGAAAGCAGTACCACTGTGGAAGGTATGGAAGAAAGTAAAGGAACATTATGGGGTGAGGGGACTTCCTCCAAGAGAAGCAGTCATGAGCATGGAAGGGTGGACAACGTGGTGGAAAGTAGTGACTTTTGTAGAGTGTAGGAGATGCAACTACAAGGGGATAAAGACTCAGGAGAATAGAGGGTAGGGTTTCCTGCATAAAAACAGTTGTACAATATGTAGTGCAGAGATTGCAAGAAGGCATGGAATTGAAGAGAGGAGAAAGTAGAAAGTGGTAGAGCAGAAAGAGTGGAGTGTGATGCATGTGGAGGCAAAGATACAGTGATAGGAGGGAAGGTAGAGAGAAATGAGAAAGTGTAAAGACTCAAGTCGTGGTTGGGTAGCCTTAACCTAAATCTTACTTTTTATCAGAGTTGACAAAGAGAACTTGTTAGAGTCCTTGCTAGATTCTGTACACTACTTATATACATTCAGTTGTTTGTCCTTATTTACTGATGCAAAGGTATTACATAAGAAAAGAAAAAGAAAATAAATATTGACTTAGAGAAAATAGCAGTTCATGACAAACACTGACTTAGAGTGTGAGTGAGGTTAAGGTTATATTGCCTAAGCTTTAATCATTACAGTCTCTACTATTGACAACCCTTGCCTCCTTTCCTCTAGTACATTCTCCTTTCATACTTCTGCTACCCCTTCCTGCATATATATTAACACCCACGATATCTTTTCTTCTTCTTTGCTTCCCTTCATCCTCATACTGATGTATAGGTGGCAGGCATTGATGAATCCTACCACCTTCTCCCTCTCTCCATCAAACAATGGGGGCTTTGCCACCTCCCCCTAGGTTTGCCCCCTAGATAGGAGCTGCTTGATTGCCATTGTATGTTGGGCAAGATATTGAAGAATCTGGTCCATAGTCAGACCTCCTTCTTGTTGTAGTTGTAGTTGTTATTGTTGTTAGGATACTTGGCCCTGGGATGATTGTTAATGGGACATGAGGTTATTGTCCCAGATGGTTTCTTTGTCGTCTGTGGTTTCCTTGTACAAGGAGTAATTGTCTTCTTCTGAACTAATTTTTTATACCTACTAAGGAGCATGTCTTCTTCCAGCTAGGCACCTACTGACTACTGCCCTAGTACTAGGGTTATACTATTGCCGCAAAAATGCAAACCCCTAAACTAGACAGCTCCTTAAGGGATGACTGTCACTCCTCTGCATGTAGGAACTATAATAAGCTTCTAGCACAAGGTTGATAGTATGAAAGAAAACAAGTATAGTAACAAGCCCACTCAATTTAGAGGTTAGGTCTTAGATGTGGTACCTGAGCTTGGTACCACGCTTCTACCATTAGTTCCTAACTGACTAACAAGTCCTTTTAAGCCTAGGGCCCAGCTATGTCGTAGTAGTCGTTGGTTACTGTAATGATCTCAAGTTTAGATTGTGTAACCTTAACCCAGGTTGCACTCTAAGTCAGAGTTGACAAAGAGAACTCATTAGAGTCCTCACTGGTTTGTTGTACACTACTTATATATGTTTGACTATTTGTCCCTGTTTACTGATCCAACAATATTACATAATTAAATAAAAGAAAAGGAAAAAGAAAAAGAAATATTGACTTAGGGGAATTAGACAGTTCATAACAGTCACAATAACCAGCATACCAAGGGTAAGTGTGGAGTAAGAGAAAAAGAGTATGTAGGGTATCGAGTTCTAATGTAATGACAAGCTAGTCGAGACGACTATCTTATCACACTCAATGTTATGAGAGAACAAAGAGAACTTGATAAAGTCTCTTAGTGGATTGCTCTACCTACTTATACATAATTTTTATTTGTTTATATGTATACTCAAGTAACTTCCCATGATCCTTCCAGAAGGTTCCATCATGTGACCTATTATGTGACCAGGTCATGTGACTCTTATCTTATCTAATCTTATCCCATGCTATTTTTAGAATTCCTCATCTAATCCATCTGAGAATAGATCCCATTCTTCCTATCCCTCTAGTTGTACTATTTTAGGTTCGGGCAGGTTTATGACATCCCTGTTGAGTCACCATTCCCAATTTGGTAATAAGTTCTCACACATCTGATAATTAAAAGAAAAGAAAAGAAAAAGAAAAGTAAATATTGCCTTAGGAGGATTTAAGTGGTTCATAACAAGATGGACCTTACCTCAGACATCACAGTAAGTGTGAATGGCTGAGGGAAGTTATAGGAAGCTAAACCCTTATGAGGTATTCTCTCTCCCAGTCCGGCTACTCTGCTATACCTGTGCATAACAAATGGTGATGTGAGTTAGCTCACATCATTGTATGGAGGTGGTGGAGCCCTCCATTCCCCTTGCATCAGAAGGATGTGTCAGTCCATTCCAACACTCTCAGGTACTATAAGCACCATCCATTATTCACTAGGTGAGTAAGTAGGTACATATACTACTGCACTATGGTTGCTGGCCATTGTGTCCCTATTCACATATGTTTTCTCTCTATCATTGAGGATGTCCATAAATTGATTAGCCATCTGACTTTATTTTATTTTTACATTACTCAGCCATTCATTCCAGAATATGATCTCCATTGAATACCAAGTCCAGAATCAAAAGGAGTCTGTCTATTCATTGTCACAGTCAATTTGAATCCTTGCCGCCGCAACTGAACCTAACTCTTCCCAGTAGTACAATATCACAATAAATGTGTACAATTATACCACGATCTCTCGGCCCCGCACACTCCGCATCCGTCAACATTCGGAAAGGCCTTCGTACTTAGTAGGATTTAGGCTCGGCGGGTGAAAACTTACAGGTGGAGCATTTATCCGCTACCGCCACAGCCTTTGAAATCTGAGAGGGATTTATCTCAGCTATTTCTTTTCTCGGCAGGGATATGCTGAATCATGTTGGTCATTACTTTGAGTATTGATGAACGTTCGGACTCAGGGACTTTGCATCAACCTCAACCTCATCAAACGTCACATCGACCTGAACCGCTATTGTGACTCCGACGGCATTGTCAATGATGTGATGATGGATGATGCGATGATGGATGATGCGACCTGCAAGGATGATCACTGATCGATGATCCCTTCAAATTGTCTGGACCATTGAACGAAATCTTAAGTAATTCTTTAGAGAAATATAGGTCGAAAAGGGTTGAATATACACGTCTTTTCTGCCGACTATGAATCCGACCACAGAGGCCCTGGATGCCGTTACACGAGGGATGAATGTTTCCAAATGGCAGACGCACTTTGATTAAGATAGGTAGCATATTGTCAGAATGTCATAGTAAAGATCTGAGTGTCCATATTCTAACCGCCGGGAACCGCTACGGTACTACCTTTGTATTCGACTTGAAGGACTCGGAAATCCTCTTCCTTTTCCTAGAACTGGGTTTTTGACTCATGTGCGAGCCGTAAAGAAATTTTCGCTGTTTCCCTACCGTCTTCCAGGTAAAGGCTGTCCCATTTGTCTCGGTCCTATTTGTACCCTCAAGATATATTAAGTAACGTGTCATAATTTCAGGGGAGAAAATGAATCCTCTACTTTCAGTTGCCCTGAATCACACTGGAGCTCTAGAAATGTAATCCCGTCAACCAGGACAGACCAGAGACATAGAGTCGGGGAATGGCTATGCTTAAATCCATGTGAGACCTGAATCCGTAGTCGGGTTGAAGGGAGGGAAAAGATGAAACACCCGGTAGGAGGTGAACGAAGACAACGAGGGCATATCGTGGTGCAAAAATCCGAGGGATTTTCGGATGAGAAGACTTATGATCAAACGAGAGGATGCCGCTAATCGGGTTTTGGATGAGGATCTAGTACCCATGGAACTGGACTTGACCTTTGAGGGAAGAAAGAATGGTGAGGGACGGTGAAGGGAGCCTAGGGCAAGTCTGAAATTTTTTGGGGATAATCCTGACCAATTGCGTGTAACAAGATGAGTGAAAGCTCACTATGTAACACGAAGAAGAGATGAAGCACCTGATAAAACCCTCGAAGCATAATGAAGGACAAGGGCAGGGAATGTAACGAGGGTACTGGAATATAAAAATTAGAATTTAGTCGATCCACAAACCGCTATCTTACTAGGAAGATAGCTCCGACCGACATATCCGAGGCATTGAGGAGAGCTGTAGCAGCTATTCCTTTCTCAAAGAACGCTAGCGGGGAATTGGAATGGGGGTAAATGAAGTTTCTGATTCTATGGATTGATGTCGGAAATTTCTGCCTGAAGGAGTCGCGGCAACTCCTTCTGACCAATTCTTCAAACGTAACCCGAGATATTGGCAACCGTAGTCTTGTCTGACAAGAATCCAGAGCCAAAGCACGCGAGATTCCGACGATGTCAATTTTGATGACGGGGAACAAGTCCCTACATGAACTTGCGCCATGATGGTTTGGAAGCACACGGAGATTGCTTAATCGATTCAAAGCAAACATGGTCATATGCCTTTCCATCCATGCTCGCGTGAAAAGCGGAAGTCGTTACCCATTTCATGTCAGCTGCGATCTCGAGAGGAGAGCAGTTTTCGCTAGAGAAGAAGGGACTCAAAAAGGGTCACCTTGTGTCCTTTATAGCCATAGTCACCCTAGATGAATTCCTACCGATACGGCGACTGCTTCATACCATAAGCTTTCGTCCCAACCAAGAGAAAAATGCTGACGTTTGATCACACCAAAGCAGGCATTATTTGGCAAACGTGATCAATTGATCTGACTGAATGACGATGTAGATTGATATCTGACCCCGCGTGAAGCATAAGACATCCCAGAATGTATGAGGACTGAAATAGGACATTATACCGAAATTTCGAGGAAGCAAACAAGCACAGAAATGTGACTTCCATCGTGGTTAGGGCTTGCCGCATAGATCAATAACGTGTTGTTGAGCCTTCTTCTGTTCAGAACCACCCACTCCAGAGACATCTTCTGGAGCCTCCCCATCCAGGTTTAACTAGTGGAAATGAGGTTATCAGGCCACCGCGGTCAAATAGCCTCAGAGAAACCTACGCGACCACGATCTGCACCTGCATTAATCAGGAGAACAGCAGCTTGAGCGTGAGCCGAGTCCATCGCAAGGTGAAGAGGTGTGTTTCCTATGATAGAAAAAGTAAGATTGTCAGGCATTGGATATAATGTAATATTTGTGGAAGATTAACCAATCCGATCGCCAGTATTGAGACGCAGCTTGTTCGAAGCCTTTGATGAGTCCAATAAGAGACGGATAAATCCTACAGAACCTGTTGTGGCTGCACGATGCCTAAGAGAAATGGGGTGAGCAAGTGCATGAGAAAGAAGTCCTCAGATGCGCACTTACAGAGGTTGTTGGTTGGCTTTGTCCCTGGCATTTATCTACTCCGTGGCGGGAAGTCCTCGGTTATGAAATTTCGCGTCAAGGATACGTACGTCAGCGCCCCTTGAAATCAAAAGTTTCCCAATCTGAAAGTTTTGTTAACATTTTTCCGGTGCCCTGGTTGATTGGAATATCACCTGAATGCGAGACTTTGAAGCGGCGTAGTGCCTATGAGTTGCTCAAGACCAGACATTGTTTAATGCTCTGAAGACAAAATACAAACAATGGGGTTATTCCTTTATCATTGTTCCTTCGGCTACTTTGAGCATAATAGGAGAATATGAGAAATTACACCGGACCTATTTACGTCTGCCCCAGCACCAATCAATTCTTCAACAGTCGATTGGTGTCCAGCGCTAACTGCAGAGCCGTGAGCCTTCATGGTACCATAGGGATTTTGTCATCATCAACCTGCAATGTGAAGGGCTGTCCATCCACTGTTGTCGGTCCTGTTGACTTCGGCCTTCTGGCCTAAAAGGTACTGCACTATATCAACTGAGCCTACTGATGCTGCCCAATGTAATGGAGTGCGTTCATCCTAGTGAGCTGGGGGTAGGTGCAAGCACGTAGATTCTATAGTAGTAGCATACAGCGTCTAATGAGTTCACGAGTCCCGGATTTTCCGTAATGAGTGTCCGAAGGAGTGAGAACTGATCTGACTCGGCAACCCAATCATCAACTCAAAGGGTCGGAATCATAGGTAACTTACTCGTTTGTGCTGCTGAGTGGATAGATAGAGACATTTTATCTTCTCTGTGGCATGAATATACACACTCGAGGAAAATTGGAAATCTTACACAATAGAAAACTGGCTTCACTCCGAGGATAATATAATGACGCGTTTCGACCGGACCATGTGATACGTCACGATGCTTAAATTAGTCATCTGGACGGCTCTCTCAGCTCCGCGTTGTGTTTTTTATTGATGCCTTCGCTTCTCAGACAGACAGAACAAGACAAAAAAAGCACTTCCCACTCTCTTCTTCCATTTCTTCAGTCACAATCCCAGAACACACTTACCAGACTTCACCAGAGGCCATCGTCATGCCTTTCAATATTCCGGTTGTTTCACTCCTAAGTTTATACCAGTGCGCTATCTGATACATGTATCAGCCTTTTGGCACCTTTAGAAAGACGGATAGTTATGAATCTTCTTTGGCTCGAATCTGCTATTGCTGCTTCAACCATGGCTGCTTGGATTCAGCCCGATGGACGAAAGTGATTATGATCATCTCATTTTCCGCGACTTCTGCGCTGAGAGCGCTGCAGACTCTATGAAGACTCACTGACAAACCTCTCTCGCTTACATATTCTTCCCAATTCCTCTTTGAAGCTGGCTCTGAATTTCACATTTAAAACAAGTATGCGTCAAGCACTTACTGGAGGGTAAAAGGTAATATACTACCTTTTGGACTAGACTGACTCGAAATTTCAGTGGAGCAAATGGGAGTTTCGGAGTTCCTGCAGAGAAAGACGATAAACAGTCTGGACCAGATTTTGAAGCACTGGACAGTTTTGCCTTGGAGCGGTGGGAGGTATGATTCGGGAACTGAAGCCAGCTAATGCTGATCCACGGTGTCAGACAATATTACACTATTTGGTGTCTTCCGGAACTGGTCAGAACCCAACAAAACCATCGCAGGGCGTTCTGTTCTTACTTCAGCGTAGTGGTCTGATGTGCAGTTTCTAGTAGGTTCTGCCTTTACTCTTCGAGACGGAGATAGATTGCATATATCATTAGTGGGGGGCCTTTACAGATCACGTCAGCGGGTTTTCAGTTCTTGCTCCATTCTCCGCACACGCAGCTCTGGGATCTACTTCTTCAGTATTTGCAACTAGCCGAAGTGAGCCCATACATGAACATAGCTTTCTGATTGCATCTGACGTCCACGGAACCCAGGAAAGGCATATGGACCTAGTTGAAGTTCTAGGATTCCTGTTTATGCTATCCACCATGGACCTCGGACGAGTAACTCGTGTTGTGGTGCATCCTCACCTCCGCTGATAGGTTGAACTCTTGTGTAGGAATACTCGATTGAAAATCTGAGCACCACTCAAAAAGCTATGCTTGAAGACCTCCGTGATTATGGTCTGATTTGGCAACGAAGGGTATGCGCCATTGTAGAGTTTGTATACTTCTCTTCTGACTGCTCTCTTCAGCCTAATTCGCGGCGTTTCAGCCCGACTCGACTTGGCACAACTCTGACTTCTTCCATGCCACCGCTTCCCACGACTACCGATGCAGACTCTGGGCCTAAGGAAGGGTTTATTGTTCTCGAAACAAATTATCGAATATATGCCTACACAGGTATGTTTAGTTTTTCAACTTCCAACAATCATTAACAGCCATTGACGAGATGTCAGATAATCCCTTGCAAACTGCCGTTTTGAATCTTTTCGTGTCACTCAAATATCGCTTTCCAAATCTGGTTGTTGGCATGATTACAAGGGATAGCGTCAAAAAAGCCTTAATGAACGGCATCACCGCCGACCAAGTGCGTGTTGTTCGCTTTGTGATGAAGCAGACACTGAAAGTCCTTTTGGAAGATCATCAGTTACCTGGTCACGCATGCGCATCCGCAGATGCGGAAGAATGTAAGCACTCGGACGTTTCCCTCCCTTCGTTTTGAGCTTATCATTCATTAGAATCCTCTTCTACCGGTTACCGTTCAGGATCAGATACGACTTTGGGAACTGGAGAAAAACCGGCTGAAGTCCAGTGAAGGTGAGGTTTTGAATGGTCTCATAGAGTTAACTAAATATTTTCCTCCCCCTAGGTTATCTATATACGTCCTTTACTTCACAAGCGGACTACGAGCTGGTGCTCAATTACGCAAGACAGTTGGATGTTGTTCTTTGGGAAAGCGCCACAAAGCGTTGCTTTTTCGGTAGTTTAGACGGTCATGCCAGGATCAAGGAATTTATCGAGAGACGAACGCAAAATTCAAACTCATAAACGCAAGTCTCAAATAGTTTAGTTCCAGCTTCGTTTGGCCTTGTACTACCTCGTGATGCTGTCAGCACATAGACTTGTTATTATATTCTCACTTTGCACGTTTGTTACCTGAGCCTGAACCAGATCGCTTTTGGGAGTCTTCAAGGACAATATGCGAAAGCGAGGAAAATAATTTGGTAACACTACCAAGAATATTCCAATCCACCTGTAGGTTATAGACAGCATGTGTGCGTAACACCAAAACAAAGAAAAGACAATAGCAACAAGAGAACAGCTCCAAGATATTCGACCTCACAGACTGATGATTGACATCACATTTCATCAACATTAGCGAACTCTGCTGAGCTGGGCATATTTGTAGAATTAGTAGTGTAGGGTGTGGTATCGTATGAGATGCTGGTTTGAGGTGGCAAGGCTTGGAGAGCCGCTGGTGTGTCCATAACCGACGCACCAGCTGATGACCAGCCTGAGGAAGAACTATAAGAATGGCTTGAGGAATGGTGCTGATGCTGATGCGACTGGTGATAACTCGAGAAAGGCAGAGTGGGGGAAGGAGTAAAAGACGTGTCAGCATGGTGATTCCTGTTGTCTTTTAAATTTTCGACGTCGCGCTGATGCCAGCTTAACCCCCGATGACTAGTATCTCTACCACTATGTCCAGGAAACCGATGACTATAACTCGGCGACATGCTCTCCGAATCTCGTCTGATGCTTGCTGCCTCCTCATAGGGATGACCCGATGTTCGTATCCGTGCACGTTGCTCAAGATAGGGAGATGTATGGTTTGATACATCATGAGATCCGAGCCACCTGCCCGTTGAACCGCTCAAGCTCGACCATGATTCAGGGGGGGATAGCTGGCTGGTATCTCGTCGCCTAGCAATGCTCGGATGGGAAGAATGCAGAGCGGCCGTCCAGGTAATATGCTCCTGGCGCACGGGCAAGGATGATAGAAGATTGTCAGCCCCCGAACTTGCCCATCTATCGCTGGTACTGGAGCGTCCGTAGATATTATTATGAGAGAGACTGTGGCAATTGGACAGTGAGTGAATCGGACTTCCTGTAAAGGCATCATCAACAGGCATCAGGTATACCATGCGAAAACTCCAACCGGAAGCATCTGGAACATGATATATAGGCTCTTCTACCTTGCACTCTGGGGTCGTCGGCAGCTCGTCAGTTTCACATCTGTCAGTTCTCGTCAATGGGAACACCGCTCTGGTTGGAATCAGGGAGCTCCTACAATTTTGCTTTACCATCAGGTCCAATCTCAACTTTGGGTGGGACTCGAAAGTTCGTTAACCGGAACATGTGCGGTGGCATGTAAAGGCTCATGATATCGGAACGAGACGTTGGGCGCTTGTCATCATCGTCAGATCTAATGGACATCTGACATGAGTAGAACTCACTTTGAGGTTACCAGAACGTATGTCCTCCGAGGTGTAGTATGAGATGAGATGAAGGTCTGAGCCTTCAATTGTAACTGTTATTGTCTGCGAAGCCTTTGTCAGAGAAGGGCGAACGTTGGTTCAATGCTCTGGCGCACCTTTTTGATCAAGCCATTTGGTTTGAATGTGCCTTGATCACCACTAGAGTGACCATTTGTAAGGCTCTTGTAGGATAACTGGTCTGGAGAGTTGCGTCTGGCGAGGTTGTGACCAGATGGGTCGTCGTGTGGATAAGGCTTCTTGTGTCCGCTGCGACCAGTTAGCCTCTGAAAGATCTCCCGATAGACCTGGAGAAAAGAACATCAGCTGATGGCACATTGAATGCTGCTTGGAAACTAACAAGAAAGTTGCCGATTATACGTGATGGAGACCAGAGGAGCCCATCTCAAAGAGGAGAGTCAGAATGCAGAGCTCGTATGGAACAAAAACATGATATACCAGTCCAGCGTTTGATGCCACTTTCTTCGACGCTGAAAACAAAGACTGCGCCACTCTTTATCATTGTTCTTCGTTCAGAGTCGTTGAGACGGCGAGTGATGCGCGGAATGACACCCTCACGTGCAGCATGGATGAGTCGGAGAGCATGCACGGTGGTCTCAACATAACCAATGAAAGGAGGTACGTCTGGGTTACTCGTCATTATGGGATGTCTAAGTTTGAGGTTGTCGGACAATTGAGAGTGCTGGAGTGTGCTACCCAAAAGTTGTCTCCTTTGCTTTATCAAGTGTCTCGAGTCGTGCTGTTCCTTGCATAATCAGAATAATAATTTAGACCGGATCGATGGTAGAGGAAAGCCACCTGTATTCAGGATGCCTTGCGTCGGGCGTCCATTAACCTTCCCCAGTATGAGAGTACGTGAGCCGAAGCCCGTTAACTTGACATATATCGGGCGCCACCGCCTGTCAGTTTGGTATTTTTGCAGGTGAAGCTGATTTAGTCCAACGGCATATTCGACCCAAAAGCCTGAAAAGGAATATCTCGTTTTCTGCTATGAAACAATACAATATGGTGAGAGATCTAAGAATGGTTCCTTCATGTAAGAGATCTCGATGGTGACGGCGTGACCGCCCAATTCACTTCAGGCAATCTAAGTACAGGGTTATTTCCACCCGACTACCTGCTCTTTGCCGAAACTGAGGAGTACTTTCGATCCTGCTAGAGGCAGTGCAATGGTCCTCTGGGAATTCACTTGATCTAGTCCATGGACTTGTCTGAAAATGACAATCTCTCTACCTCTCAAGATTACGTGGATCTTTTTCGAGTAGCTCCTCCCTCTCCGTGGACGAAGAATCATCGATCCGTTAAACTGAAATTGGGGCCCAACCTTCTTGGGGAGCTACATCATCTCCGGCTGACTCAGAACTCCTGGTATCTACTCCTCCTAGGTTGAACGGTGATTTGCCATTCTGAGCAACGATGCCTGAAGACAAGGTTAAGAATGTTGTAATGGCATCCAGTCCAAGGAGGTGCTTTTTCCCTATACCATTTGCCAGGCCAAATACTCCGAGGCCTAAAGTCACAGACAGCCGAAGAACTCGTTTACTTGGCAAGAATTACGTATTCGTCGTCAGCGCTTTCTCTGTGAAGTGTAGCTTTGTTCGTCCCCAAGATACTAGGTCATTACTCCTGGCTTAATGTCCCCCTCTGAAGGATAAAAAATGCTGGAGGGGAGTTGGTAATACATCTCACAAAACACATTAATATTGTCTCGCAAGAAAACAGGATGATCCAGAAGAGCAGGCATGAAGGACACCGTGGAAGGGATTAGGTTTCAAATCTCTATTGCATTCTGAACAAGGCGCCAGTCCGATGTAGAATTCCAGATAGATAATACAGCGAGTTGCTGTAAACATGCGGCGTCAAAACCTCGTTATGCACAGGTCCTGAACGCTCAAACAGTTCATATACTCCCAGACAATTACTGATCATCACATGCAGTAACATAAGAAGAAAGAGAAATGCGGGCTGGATTTCGACAAAGGCTTTGAAAGAGAGATTAGCGAGGGCATATCTCAGGAATAGAAATTTGTTGACCAGTCTCAGTCCTCCAGCTACCCTCCTTCATTTGATTCAGGACGCCATATTCCCAGTGCGATAATCTCCAGCTAAATGGCATCACACTACACATCCATCAGCTCCGTAGACTCCAAACGAGGGATGGTCTGTGGGGACTATCCAAAGTACATTCTTCCAACGACAGATATACTGACTGGGATGAGGTATGAAGGATCAAATCGGCATCTGCCCAAGGTAACTTACAGGGATGGTAATTGTATACCAGACAAATAGGGTACTTAGTACCACGGACAGAAGTTGACCGGGGGCTATCAGACTAGTGGATGAAAATCGTTGTGCTGGTCTCCGAGCCTCCCGCCTGGTCTGTCAGCATTGGGAATGTTCATTTCGGCTTGTGTGCGCCTTTTGAGGGGCGCCCATGTGTGCAATAGAAGCTTCAGAAAACCGTGATAATAAGTAGACAGAGACAGAGAACGGGTTGGTAAGGAACTGAGATCAAGCAGATGAGAACCAAAGTACGACACTAACGGCCAAGTTATGTTATAGCACAAAGGGAAGCGGAAGAAAAATCTAGGAGGCCTCATTTGGTGGTAGGTGCATTGGTCTTCCCTAATTCAGGACAAGATACGAAAGAAGGAATGCCTGTTGCGAATAGGGAATATCAAAACCAAGGGACACATATGCCAGAAAGCAGACCAAAAATCCTATCCACGTGATGGTAGCTCCAGTAAATCGTTTTCTATCGATCCGACCTTTCCGTTCAGGAGAAGAGTGAATGCCAAAGATATGAGTGCCCATCGTGAGAGTATTCAGGGATAGAGTGCAAAACACCTGACTCAGAAGTACTTGGTTATCCGAAGGAAGAGAGGTGATGACCATGATGATTTATTGGTATATCCTAGGAGAAAAGAGCCTAAGCCATGAGCGCGATTCTCCTACTTACATGCCCAGAAGCCTGCTTAAATGCACTCGAGAGCCATGATACGGATGGCCGTCAGCAGCTATGCGGAAATGCCATAAGGCGCATAGATAGTCGTGATCGCCGCTGCCTTCAAGAACAACATCTGAATCACTGATCTATGGGAATGGGCATTGTTTACTGAAGTTGATAGGAGATTCCTTCAGACCCGCCGAGTCCTTTCCGCATCAGCTTTCAGCAGCTCAAGTTTTCGGATTGCGAAAGGTTCGTGCAAGATCTGAGGGTATACCAGCATTTTTATGTCCCAATAGATTTTGAATAATCACTATTCGACACTCAGTCAGTTGGATCATGACAGATGGAATCTAAAGCTGCCTGTGTGAATTTTGGACCCTTTTGATGGTTAAATGATGGCGATTTGTGCCCCGGAATTAGGTAACGAGGGGTGATTCCCGATACTAGCTACTGCGCAGGTGATCTTTTTTCCCGTCAAAGACACAAGATCAGGGATTACACAAGTCAATGGAGGCGTAGCAATCACTCTCGTATTCCATAGCATTTCCCACCCTGAAATACTCAGATGCATGTATTGTGATCCGGAACAGCACAGAGATACTTAACCCGAAGTCAAACCTGGTTGCATAAAGATACATGGTTCAATCATAGCTTTCATACGGATGGAATATGAGATCCAGAGTTCTTCAAATAATTTCTGATGAGTTACGAAACTCCTAAAGCGTCGGAAGTCAAATTAGACATTGTTTAAAGAAGCTTCTGATACTATGTTGTATGTTAATCTTGTGGTAACTATGCTTGTTCAACTTGACATCTTGCGATTGTCGTAATTTTCTGGCATTCTCCAAGTCAACTTCTCATCTCTGTATACATGCACCCAGTTTTTGTCGGTCCTTTTTTGCGGAATTTCAGTTTTACGTGATGTATCATTGAGGACCCTTGGCCGGAACAACGATTGCAGCGACTCTGATCGGCCTTTGGGTATTCACTCAAATGTCAGAGGATCGGCGTTCTATAAAATCAGACACTTTTTCTGAACCGAAGTGTAACGTTAGCTGCGCATTGCCGGTTCTTCAATTTCGCGGAGTTTGATTTGGCAGCACACCCCACAAATTTGGTACAAAATAAAAAGTCTTGAAAGTGGTAATTTCTGAACCAAGAGCTTGCGTTAACACGAGCTTAGAGTTCTAATCATGCTTGACCAATAAAACAAGATGTTTTTGACTCTTTTGCCCGGAGTATCCACTTTTTACTCGGAGTATCTTTAGAACTTTTGCAGAACTTTGTTCAATTATGATCAACAATGATCTGGATCGTGTTCAGAGAATGGCAGTGCGATCAACCATGTGATTTCCTGATTTATCCTGTATCTCAAGGATGAAAGTTGGATACCAGTTCTCAGTCTAATGATCATTGTAAATAATTTATGCGATGAGAGACTTTTGCTTCATTGAGGACATCTAGCCAAGCAATTTTTCCTTCAGTTCCAGTGTCAGTTGTTCTAGAAACAGCCATTCTTGTCTTTATGCACTGATATAGCTATGGCGGCACCACATCTAATGTCTAATGGATCCGTCAAAAGACAAATGACGCAAAAGTAGAACACGAACATTCGAGGGTGAGCAGCACAGAATATGAAAGTGGTTCCTTGTGATACTTCGTCATCAGTGACTATAGGATGGTTGTGTCGCATGGTCCATTCAGGTGGACCTCAAGCCTACTCCTAGACCTTGCGTCATTCAGTGGGTTGAGGGTCAACTAGGAAAGCTGAAATATCTCAAGCGTCACATCATTTTCCTAGAGAAGGAGGCTATATCAGTGTATAGATGCCAGTCAAATTAGGTTATTGTTATTCGGTAGATTGGCGGACATATCCGAGATCTCCTTGGACATGCCGAATGCCGAGTCCCAGCAGACCGTCACAAATAGCCTTCCAACTTCCTTGGCGCAAGTTTCTCCCTCCCCACAGGTCCATGAATTCCAAGCCCACATAGCCCATGTGAATGTGTCGGATATAAATGATCATTGTTGAGCTGGTGCAGGATATCGCGACCGTTTATGGTGTTCATGTCGCGATAACCTCGTTGGGTATGATTTTATCACGAACAATGAGACGGTATCCCTGTCTACGTTCACTCTGCAAGCATAGAGGACTGCCTCGTGGTAATAGCGTCCTCCAAATACAAAGAAACTGCTTCCTTTCCATTGACTCACATACCTCTGGAATAGATGAACTAATTTTTTCGAAGCGAGCAGCAGGAGACGTTAAACCGAAGCCAAGGATAGGCGGCCAATCCCTATCCGTTAACCGCTGAGACTCATCGATAAGGGATCATCGCATACCCATATCCTGATCCTAGAGTGTCAGCGCGATCAAGGTCACGTTTATAGCCATAGGAAACACGACGGCTACTGATAATGATCGCTAGTGTTAGTTAGTCAAATAAAATGTTATTTGTTGACAGTGCCTTGCCTCAGACCTGGATATTGCGCTTTCATTGTCTCTTTTCAGTCAAGTTATTGCACCTTGACAGTTTCTATTTCTTAGGTAGTCATTCGAAATTGTTGATTACTTCGCTAGTTACCGGCCTTTCTCATGATACAAGATTCCTTAACTCCGGTGAAGTGAGAAATTTGGAACTCAAGGCACGAGGTCTTTTCTTCTAGGCCACTGACATGAGAATTGGCGATCCGCGGCGACGAGGCTACGTTCGTCATAACATGTGATCCCAGAAACTACCATCTAATGCACCAAAGTGGGCTTAATCGCTATATGGTATAATGGCAGGTATCATCCGAGTATTGCATCCATTTTTCCCATCTTGGGGCTCTTAGAAAAGGGAACGAGGTACTGTCTCATCAAGAAAGAACTTCCTTGACTGGCCTTCTTTCCTCTGCATGAAAAGAGATGATACACACACACCCTTAATTTATCGCGCTCCTAGCTACCGTCGGTCGTCTCCGATGGAAGACCCAAGAGAATGGACTTCGGAACATGCTGGACACTCTTCATCAAAATCATGGAGTAAATTAACCACAAACCCGGTCGCTGTGCAATGCGTCGGAGACTATCATTCAAGTGAAAATGAAGGCCTCACCGCTGTGTAATCTGAGTGGAGTTTTCCACGGCTAGCTTGAAGATTCATGATTTCAGCTCTAGAAAGGGACCTTCAACTAGAAAATGGCCAAAGACAACTGTTGAAGCATGATTTATGAAGTCTCGAAAGTTTTTCGGAAATTTTCTCAGTCTACTAACAATGAGTTTCACTTGCCCACGAACATGACCATCGTTGTAATCTCTTGAACATTACTGGAGAAGACGCCTTGGAAACTAGATTCCCATTGTCTTAATCTCCGGAAAGTTCGGCTAGCCTCGGGGTAGCTTCGTGTCAGAAGATTTCTTCATTCTTCTCGAGCGCCATCTACGTAAGTTAAAACATCCTTTTTGAACCAAGTTGGAGAATTGACATTCTTGAATTTGCAGATATCTCCAAAATTTAACCTCTGCTCAGCCAATCCGGAGTCTTGGACTGAAGTTATTGATGACAGTTCATCTGTATGATTATAGACATAGACAGTAGCTTATAGACCTGACAGAGACATAGGACCATGCGTATTCAACGGTCATATGAATAAGGACTATTTCTGCTCATGGAATAGAACTTTGTGATCTGGCAGATCTGGTGTGTCTTTGAAATCATATCGGCTGGAGAAACCGATGACTTCTGCTCGTCCCTAAAGCCACTTGGTGTATGTTGCCACATAGAAGACCAATGATTGTGCGTATCGTGTCACACTCTATATCTCACCACTGAAATGGGTGAGGTACCATTGATTACTCTCCCGTGCATTCCTTGTGTTGAAACATTCCTTCATTGATCCACAGCCGGCAGAAGACTCCCGATGAGAAACTCCATCTGGTGAACATCTCTCAGAAGATTATCCTGGTGATTTACCTATGGTTCTCTGATGATACTCGCATCAACTTATACCATGAGGTCTGCAATGCTTTTCAATGATTGCGCCCAGGGCAGCAGGCATTGGCTGGTTTACACAACTGGAGTCTGATGTGTTGGTCTGATCCCGAATGATGTGTAACGAGCCGTTCGTTAGAAACTCCAATCCTGTAGCTGACGCAGGGTCGGTGAAGTAAGAAGGTCCAAGTCGTGGGCATATCTATTGTATCACATCGATTGCACAGTTAAGCTATTGGAATAAAACGAAGCTAATTCGGACCGTAAGTCCCTGGGTTATTAAGCTTTCTTCACATTGAAACAAAGCTTATTTCTCCACATGTCCCAGTCGATAGCAAGGAATTATCAACGATGACGACGAGAAGTTTCAAGAGCATGAAATCTAGGATGTTTGGATGAGTTATTTTCACAGGCCAATGATTTGCTTGGGACATGTTGACAGTATCCCATGTTCACTCGTCGTCTGATATGCCAATGCCTTCTACTGCGCTTCCTTTGAAAGTACCGTCCACTCCCGCTAAGAATGGAGAGAACGATAAGGAAATGACACCTCTAGCCACTAGTAAACAAAACTCGACAACCAAGTCAGGCACAATTGTCCCCAGTGATATTTCTAGTCCACATGAATTGACTGCATTCGTGAGTTATTGCGCGACATGAATCGTGTGTGCATCCTCGCTTCTGAAAGCTTAGATGTATGACGAAGTCAAAGCTTGCTTCCCATCTGTATGACGTCGTTGACAATGTGTTCTTTTGAATTAGGTAGAGACCTTGCTTGAGCAATTGGACACCAAGTTCGATGACATGTCGAAACAAATTCTTGATCGCAGTATGTATTAGGATTATTTGAATACTAATATACTCTTGTTTACGATCCCGGACTAGTGTCTCAAATGTCCAGTCGAGTAGACGCCTTGGAAGCATCTATTCAAGACATTATTAACGGCGATATTAGCAGCAACGTCAGCACTAGCGTCCCACAGTCACCGTCCCCAGCTCCATCGGCATCTGGCGTGCGTAAAAGTGAGAGTGGGACTTTCTGAAACGTTAATACCATTCCCAAATGAACTTCACGTGACTGAGGACTTATTTGCATCCGGATCTCTGATTTGGAATAACAATATTTGTTCAAAATTGCCTCAGACATTACTATGTAATGATGTGTGTACGATCCAGTTCTGAGAAACCCTTCAGTTGTGTTTGAGTCAGCCCTTTTCTAATTAGAAATCAGTCAATCTTGCTGTCCATTTGCTGACATATATATCTTATCACCCTGCTGAATTGAAATCTATGAACATAGCAGCAGCAGAGGAAAAAAATCCATGATTCCTGCCGGCTTGAGCCAAGCCTTTTTCTGCTTCGGTTCCCTGAGCTTTATGTAAGTGTATTCTTGCCGTAACCGCAATGAAAAGCATTGTGGTAAGACCCCTAGAAACCTTATGAAACAGAGTGATGCAATACAGATGTTGACTGACAATGTCAATTCTGTAGGCTGCTAAAATTTCTCTCTCTGTGTGGATCTTACAGCACCATATCCTTTCTTGCATATAATACATTCAAACCTCTCTTAACCTATATCCCCTGAGTAGAAGCCCAAAGCTATGAGGTAAGAGAGATTATGGGTTATGGAGGTAGATAAACATGTTTATAAAGAGGCCAGCAACTGTAGTGCAGTAGTGTACATTACTATACTACTCACCTAGTAGATAGCAGGGGCAACTTGAGACATTGTGAGGCAAAAGAGTGATCATCTATATTGTAAGAGATAATACTAGAGAATGATAAAGATTATGTAAGTAACAGAATATGGAGTAAGGGTATGGAGAGTATTTGAGTAAGCAATAAGATAACTAATTAAATAAAACATCTTTTCTAGAGAGGATTTAACTTAATCCCCTTTCTAGAATACTTTATGAGTGCCTTTGTTCCAACTTCATTTAGTTACATCTCTACAACCAGAAAGTCAATCAAAATAGTCTTACTAGTATTTGAAAGTCCTAGTGCTATGAATATGGATGTAGTGGTTACTCTAAGGTCATGTTAACCCTAGAGTTCAAATAATCTTTATTTGGAATGAACAGAGAAAACTGTTATTGCTATGAATGATAGATGGAGTTAAGACAATGTTATGATCTAAGAGCATCTAGATCTTATCAACCAACTCTATCTGGACAGCCTTTGGTTTAAAAACAACACAACTGACAACATATTGGGAATTGTATTGGATGATTAGGATTTGTTTTATATTGCTTAAACTTACTTGGACTTGTAGTAGACTATTTCTATGCTCATAACTTGTTTATGATCTATTTTACATTGTTTCTCCATTCTCAGAACCTATTTATAGTGACCATTAGTTGGGATAACTTAGGATCACACTCTAAGTTAGATATTATAAAATGGTAGGCGAGCTAGATGATCTGTGGTGACAAATTATTTTATTTCTTTTTCTTTTTCTTTTATTAGGTAATATTAAGTGCACATGGGACACTGTGACTCAAAAGAGATGCACAAGATAAAATAGCTAGACAAATACTTGTAAATATGCATTTGTGTATAAGTAACTGAACCAATTAGTGGGAACTCTAACAAGTTCTCTTTGTTTACTCTGACTTAGAGTTGGGAGCCGCCTACCTGAGTTACTTGGGTAACTGTTCTGTAAGGATCTCAGTTGTGGTTGGGTAACCTTAACCTCAATCCTACTCTTTATCGGAGTTTGACAAAGAGAACTCGTTAGAGTCCTCGCTAGATTGTGTACACTACTTATACATGTCCGATTATTTGTCCTTGTTTACTGATCCGACTATATTACATAATTAAAAGAAAAGAAAAAGA
>Ga0153967_100306_pt1 | contig 24010 bp, 25 predicted proteins | sample TSFL051MetaG_FD_104688 | JGI IMG/M metagenome (GOLD analysis project Ga0153967, IMG submission 104688) | Attine ant fungus gardens microbial communities from Florida, USA - TSFL051 MetaG | ecosystem: Host-associated > Fungi > Mycelium > Unclassified | place: USA: Florida, Paynes | collected...
AACCTAACCCCTAACCCTAACCTAACCCTAACCCCTAACCTAACCCCCCTAACCTAACCTAACCTAACCTAACCCCTAACCTAACCTAACCCTAACCTAACCTAACCCCTAACCTAACCTAACCTAACCCCTAACCCCTAACCCTAACCCCTAACCTAACCTAACCTAACCTAACCCCTAACCTAACCCCTAACCTAACCTAACCCTAACCTAACCTAACCTAACCCTAAGTCACGTGATGGGATATTCTGGAAGAATTGCAGGAAGTTACTTAAGTACATACACAGACAAATAGAAATTGTGTACAAGTAGGTAGAACAATTTACAAAGAGACTCCATCAAGTTCTCTTTGTTCTCTTATAGCATTGAGTATGATAAGTCAGTCATCTCAACTAGTTTGTCATCACATTTATAGTCCAATACTGTTAAATACTTCCTGATACACTACATTAAGTGTTCTACTCTCTTAACTCTGCTTAGGAAGAAGTAGTAGCAGTATATTGCTCTAGAGGACCTTTTTACTACATGGTAAAAATACATCACATTGTCACATTTTTGTCACATTTGTCATGGTATGTCATACTCATTCAATATCACAAACTCATTCCAGATCACAGTCAGACTTTGGTTCTTCTCTGAAGTACTTAATTTGGAAATTGGTCTTTTCTAGAGTACTCAATTTGGACTTGGTCCTTCTCTAGAATACTCAATTTGGGAACTGGTCCTTCTCTGGAGTACTCAGTTTGGTAATAGTATGCTATTAAACTGATTTGGAGTACTGATTTGGAGTACTGAATTGGGTATCTCATAGCTTTTTGTGATGTGACTTGTCCAACTTTCTCTCCTTTGTAAGCTTGCTGGTTGCAGTCACAGCACTGTCCTCCTTACCTTTCTTATCTGGTGTTCTAGAGACCACTAGGAGTCCTATCCATTGTCATTTGCACAATTCCCACCTTATGAAAGCTCATATTTATGCAAAGAAAGGCCAGTATGAACAAGAAAAATTCTCATTGGAGCAGTACATGAAGGTGAAGGGCAAGAAGGGTGCAGAGGACCTAGAGGAGGAGGCAGAAGAACAAAGAAAATGCCAATGCATGTGTGGAAACTGCTAGGGCACTTGTATGAAAAGCTACTGAGTTAAAGTGAGGACATGGTGCATGGAATGCACATTTGCCACCAGAGACCTCAAGAGCTGTGTAAATGAACTAACATATGTCATTACACTGTCTACTTCATGTACAGTTACCAACTCATTCATAGTCAACTGTCCATCATATTCTAGCCTTCTAACTTATACATTCCATCTTTCTTACTTTCTATTACTGCCTTTGCCTGGTGCCATGAACACCCTCAAACAATGCCTTCATTATGATCCTTATGTAACACTCCCAGATTCTCTCAGATTCCTAATGGGAAGTCACCCAATGTCTCTAGCATCTACTAAGTACAGCTTCTTTTCACAACAGAAAGTACTTCTTTTCAGCTTGCATTCATGGTGCATCTGGTTGTTCTTAAGAACATCATCACCACAGACCACCTTGAGATATCAGACTCAGCAGCAATGTACTCTTATGGTGAACAGCAGGATTGTAAGGCCCAGAGGGACTATTAATATTAGATCTGTACTCCAGACCAGCCCAAATATTGAGTTGATGGTGTCATTCTATTTCAACTCGTTATTTTATTCCTCTTCTCCACTATTATTCATTACTCGTCATATTGCTATAGCTACACCTGAGTCCGTCTACAATCCTATTGGTATATAAGTTGTTCACTAGGACCCAGCCTTTGACACTCAGTCCCAGGTGTGTTATCTCATACTCTGACCTATTCATGTACTCACCTAGTCTTTGACACTCAGTCCTAGTTGACTCGAGTGTAATATTACCTCATTTTATCCTGACGTTAGCCACTGCCCCGCTGTAACCGGCAGGTTATGAATAAAAAATCGTAGTTATACTCAAGCCAATACAAATAACTAGGGAATGCAACAACTCGCATAAAATCAATATTTGGAGGGGACTGTGTATTTTAACGAACTATTTAAGCATCATACTGGACAAAAAGGGAACCAGGCCACGGCGAGATATTATTTTCGCTGTCAAGATAGGCGTATCGGTATTGCCGATGTACACTGTTGGTGAATCTCTTCAACTTTCCGGAATTTCCAGGAGCACGCCGGATATTATTGTACGCATAGACGGCACGAAGGACTTCAGAAACAATTCTGAGAACCAACGGTTTACCAAGATACTTGATGGCACCATCACCATAAACGACTGATGATGACGAACGAGTATGATCAAATGTTGCAGGTCTGGTAAAGACCTTCTCGTCTTGATTGGCATCACCTATATCAACAAAGATGCGATCGCCCCTCTTGAGAGTATGACCACCGATGTTTTGGTTCTTGGTGGAAGTACGGTAGAAGCCTCGCAATGGAGGATCAACACCTTTGAGATCGTGAGACAGGTATCAAATCAGAGTGAGTAAATAAATACTCACGAAGGCTTTCCGTTACATATAGGTCCAATTCAGAGCTGTAAGCGCTCTTGGCAAGATTCTTGAGATTCACATCAAGGTCAGTACCAAGTAAGAGATTGACCGTGTTAGTTGTGATCAGAGAGAGATGCACAGAGATGACCATGACAGCCAAGACACTGTTTGCAAGTTCATCTGTGGAATGACTAATCTCGGCCAAGTTCGTAACGTTTTCGTGATGCTCCGTGTCCCGCTCGTTCTTGTTGAATAGGCTTGCCAAAAGACTAAGGAAACCTGTGATTGAGAACTCGGGAATGCTTAGATGAGGGTGGAGTAGATTCAAAGGGGTATTTGCATACTAGGTTACCAACACCAAGGTGAGTCTTGATGTGATACAATAGATCATGGGCGGATTTCTCAACTCGAGATTGTGTCTCACGAATCTTGGATGCCTCAATATCCAGGAAGATGAAACTGTGATCAAATTTCTTGGACATCAGATACAGTAAAACACTGATATTTGACTTACGAATATATATCGGTCAAAATCTTGTATAGTTCCTGGGGGGTGTAAATGCCTCCAGGATTCTTCTTCGTCTTGAGTTGAATGCCAGCCTCGAGTAATGAATCTCCAGTAAGCATACACGAGGCGTTGATCCATGATCCACTTACAAGGTCAGAGGCTGCCCAATAGACAGGGACAAGACGGATGACATCTTTGATAAGGTTAACGCTGGATCTTGAGCCACCCACCAGGGTAAACGAGTTTTCGGCAATCAAGTTCTGCGTAGTATCATAGAAGTAGTGACCAATGCTCTCCGACAGTCCGGACGAGCCATTCAGGGCATTGATAACGCCCTTTAGAGTTTGCTCATCTTGAACAGGATAGAAGCTTGGGGCATGATGAGCTCATAATTTTTTAGCAACTTGAGGTACCACTCACCCATCCGGTGTTGGAAGAATACGAGAAGCGCGTTCGGGATAGGGAGTCCCGAAATCAGCCGGATTTTCGAGAATTTGGACAATGTCACGGTTATGAGTGAAATGATGTATCTGCTGCATCTGGTGTTGCGGCCTTTGAAGACCATATTGCTTCAAAACACCAAGCTTGTCAAGATTTTTTTGCATTGCATCGGGTGTCATGAATGCAAAGTAGGTGTAAACGCTGTCCTCTGAATAATCGCGAGGGAGAGTACGAAGCAAGAGCCTGGCAAACTGGCTACCAAAGCCAAAGCCATCAGGGTTACGCTGACAATCCTTCAAGCCCCAAGCGGTATAGTTGTGAGAGGTAAAGTCATGAGTACAAAAACGATCTCCGCGAGTGAGAGCAATGGCATCGCTGAGAATGGCACGACTTGCTGTGTATCCTACATAACGATGAGCACAAGGCCTAAGCGTGTCAACAACGACCCACCGGGGCAGAGACCAGCACCTTCAACCACAGGCTTTGTATCCTCAGCCTGCAGGCCCACGTAAAGCTCGAGATTATTGATGTCGCCGTATAACTTTTCTGCAGCGTCAGCAATCTCGGGATTTGAGTTCCATTCAAGGAAAGTGGAAAATGCTAGGCAGTATTATTGGAACAAGGACATTTGGTGAAAACAACTCAAACTTACTCTTGAGGCCGAAGAATTTCCTGAACTCATTTAATGAGCAAACACCCCAAATGCGACTGTGTTCAATACCCATCACTTCAATCGTTCGCATGATTGCTGGCACTCCGCGAGCGCCGAAGGCAGCAGCAGGCTCTGCGGTACTACATTCCAATATGAGCACCTCACGTGAAACGGAAATAAGTACTGACGCATTTTGGAGAGCGTTGGCAAGATCTTCGTCTCGGAATCGTCCATCGGCCTGACGCTGGAAACCTCCGAAGGTCCACTTCGTAGGATCTTGGTTTGTAGACACAAGTTTCTCAGCTGCTTTTACGAGATCTCTCGGGGTGAGGGTATCTATGTCAACGTCACCAAAGGCGGAGCGGAAGAGTTGTTTTGTCCAGTTCTCATCGCTGACACTAGTGGTCGAGTGCCAGCGGTATAAGCAATTAAACTACGGACCATCACTATTATTTATCAATATATCAAAATGCTGCCAAACACACCTCGCAACTAACAACGTTACCCTTTCCACGCTCAAATAGTGAGTGATCATCCTTACGAATTTCCTGCAATAGTTCAGCCAGAATATTCTACAAATGGGATAGACACTCACGTCAAAAGGATTCAGGGACCAAGTATTTCCTTTCCGAATAAGACCGAGAATTACAGAAAGATAATCTCCCAAAATGACTTGATAACGCACATCGTATCAGCAACACTTGAATAAAGTCGAATCACTAAATGACTCTCACTGTAGATGAACCAGCCACAGTTAATCAGTCGTGCAGTCTGGAAGATCTCCTCGTCCTGTTGAGTGCACTTATCGGGAGTCAAGGTAGAAGGGTCTTGGTAAGTGCCCCTCTCATTGATCTCAAAAAGGCGCTTAGCGATATACTTGTAGAAGGAAAAGATAGGATCATGGTCACTATATTGGCGGGGCATGCGGAATGACAGTCGACATACGTTATGATTCCTGTTGAATAGAACAAGGATACTGCACACCGCAGGAGGAAGAAAGATGAGGCGATCTTCGCCAAACGTATCCGGGTGTAAGTACCCGAAGCCGTCGTAAGCACGTACTTTCTCCAGGACCTCCGCATTATGGCCGTAAAGAGGACTCAGGTCCACATACGAAGAAGTCTCGTTAGTACTGGGGTCAGAACGAGACGTACGAAAGATGCTGGGTCAATGGGTTTAGTCACTAGTTTAATGGAAAAAAACTGGCAAGGAGACATCGCACCAGTGGATAACAAGAGTGGCAAATGCGAAAAACAAAGAAGACAAACCGGCAGGATGTTCCCGGAACTACAGTGCCGACATTAGACTATACTTTGAACACTCCCAAAAATGATACCAACTCTATCACGTCGCAACAGACTGGTTTCACATCAGCCAATCGGAATCTCAATTTGCATAATCAGTCAAGACGTACGCGTCAAAGACTAATTCGGCATCTGGAAGCTGATCAACCGGACAGGCATTTTTCCGCTGAACCGACCGAGAATAAGGAACTCCTGCCTATTCACAAATCAAACTAGACCAACGATATCATTGACAGAGACATCGGACCTTCCCCATGTCTGGTAGGTCGGGATTGTTGCGAGAACCATCAGCTGTACGCCATGCATACTTATTACCGACGTTTGTAGCGACAGGATGCGGCAAATCATCATACACTAGCAGTATTTGCAAACATGGAACTAAGAGCATTAGGAAATCAGCTGACAGAAAACTCACGGAGCTCGATAATCTTATCATTAGCTGCCCTTGAAATTCTACCCGTCGGCAGAGCAGTAATCAATGCGAAGGCATGCTCAAGCTACCAGGTTGTTATCACTAATCCTTGTAGAATTTGAAATCATCAGAACAGAACTCACGAGGAGTTTCCTATCATCGATAGCATCTGGATGCATCACAAGGTCCATGATAGAAGACTGGAGGAGGCATTCAGAAGTTCGGAAGGTATCATACGCGACATATCCACGCACCAAAGTGCCAGCTGTGACCTCAGCACCTTGCTTGGCCTGTAATAATGTGTTAAGTTTCATCTTGATTATGTCTGAAGAACGTTGCTCACCTGCTCCACGAGAGCGACAAGGGGCTCTAGTGACAGCGGAACCTGAGAAGATTCTACACCCTTGGCTATTCCGTCAGTTTGTGAGACCTATGACCAGTTATCCCAGTGTTCATGCGGAAACAGATAGCGGCATACGGCATCAGAGGTTCTGGAAAGCAGAGTAGACATGGTCTGAGTAAAGTGGAATGCGAAGCTTCAAGTCTCCACACACACATTTCATTTAATACTCCGGGATCAAGACTCAACATGGTCTGAGTAAAGTGGGATGCGAAGCTTCAAGTCTCCACACACACATTTCATTTAATACTCCGGGATCAGGCCTGTCCTTAGCTAAAATATACCTTTATTGGCAAGTCTACAAGTGATGGAACGAAGATAGAATTAGAGAGGATCTAAAACTAAAGCTGCCTGCTAGCTTGAGTTCGGCTCCTGTTCGGTTTCCTTCACAGTTCCGATTGACTGGAACAATGAATTTAGATAAATTTGGACACCAGTATTAGTTTTTTACTATACTAGGTATAAAACCTATTTTGGTAACACAGACCCTTATCCATACTTGAGCACTGATTTTGGACTATCTTTAAAAATTGACTTCAATTAGTAAACCCTTTACTAATTCTGATTTATAAACATCAGTATTTGCTGATGTATAAAGTTCCTCTATGGTAGAATGGTCCTTAGTCTTGTTATTAACAAGCTCCCATTGAATAAATATCATGTTGTTCTACACCAGAGTGATGCATCACATTAAAATATGCATGTAGGGAATGAGGGAGTGTTTCCATGTCATCTCAGTGTCATCTCAGTGTCATTGCATGACAATAATGTGATATAGGGATCCCTTTCTGACCTCCCTGGCTTGACCAGTGTTATAATACATATCTCAGACATCACCCAACTGGTAGACTGTATAAATATTAGGGAGTAGGTGAGACTGTGAGTTAAAATGCTCTAAGTGTAGTGTGTCTTGGATGAAAGGAATAGGATGTCTCATAGCAATAACACTAGTGGACAATAATGTAATCTACAAGAAAAAACTCAGCAAAAAAGAAACAGTGTGGATATTTGGACCAATCGAGTTTCATTCTATATTGGAGACAACACCTGTATAGCTCTAACTGAAAAAGTATTGGAGGGCCGGGAGGGGTATGGTATTTTTCCTAGATCACATTATTTGGCAAGTCCGGGACACTCTGAACTTTATGCTCAGCGTCTTGGTATGGAGAAAAATCCATTTTCCCGGAATACTTACAGGAAGTCACCCAATTTCATACAAGGCTTAGACATATTGTATTCCTCAGTCCTCGCGCCGCTTCGGAGAATTGAGGACAATTCTTACCATGTGTAGTAGTTACTCCTAGTACAGATATGGTTGATACTATATCTTTCTATTCCAAAACTAGACTGAGAGATCGTAAAATGTACCCCCAAATCTCACGAAAATTAAGTATAGACCACATAATCGCTTAATGTTTGTTACCGATACTACTAAGTGTATCGCAATGACTCTTTGAGTAAGACCCCTACAAACATGTAGAACACTTTTATATAAAGGATGATAGTCTGTCAGGTTATGTGACCTCTCCTTTTGCGGCGATGCCCCTTTCTGACGAAGAAACTAGTAACCTCCGCCAGAATGTTGGCAGTGACTGCCCTGTGGTGTCCGGAGAATACGGCTTTCGCCCACCACAGTCTGGTGATAGTCGTGGTGTGTGCCCTGCTTTGAATACCATGGCAAACCACGGTTATATGTGAATACTCAGCCTCCTTATTGGACGCGCTCCTTACTTACCTCTTCCAAGTAATCGTGACGGCAAGAAAATCTCGCCATGGTCTATTCACCACGGTCTCAAGGCTTGTTACGGGCTCTCGACACCCCTCGCCCTGGTTCTTACATTCATCATGTTCGCAGCCCTGAGACGAATACGAACCATGGACCTCCATGACATCGCCAAACACAATTTACTTGAGCACGATGCTAGTCTGGTTCATTTAGACACACCAGATGGCGAAGATTTTGCACCCATAACCATCGATCAGAACCTCGTTGATGAACTTGAAAACGACGTCCAGCGTGAAGAGGAAGACAGTAGTAGTGCTGAACCTGTGATGGATCTTTATGACGCGGCGCGTGCCCGTCTTCGCAGGGAGAATGCCTGCCGGCCCATAAATACGATTCGACAGGAAATTGCACGAGGAGAGATTTCGCTTACCATAACTGTCCTGAAAATTACCTCCAACGGCAAGGTTGGAGTTCCCATAGAGTGGATTAGGAGTTTTATTGGCCACGAAAAGCTTCCAGACAACTGGCGTCCAACTCATAAGCAGGGTCTTTGGAACACGATTCAGCACTCCCAGATTATCAAAAGGGCAGTGGCAGAGATGCGTAAGAGCGCTGACAAAGTCGCCAACACCTCTCCTATGCCACCAGCCTCGGACTCAAACATCAACGGTGAAAGACAACCACTGCTCTCACCCTCCAAGAAGTCTAGTTCGTGTACAATTTTTTGATCGGCACTTATTCGTTGTATGGCATGTCATCTATTTAGATGATTTGATTTCAGCTCTGACATGAATGGAAAAACATACTTTCGAACCTTCCGTGGGGGTGAACCCAAAGAGGATCCAGAAGAGGGATTTCTCGCTCAGTTAACCTGTTTTTAATGAGATAGGTCCTCGAAAGAATCATATCTTGATATTCAAATCTGGAAATAAGATGTTAATTTGAGTGGAGTGCTAGAATCATAGAGAAGGATTTCTCGCTCAATTGTACAAATTTAATGAGTCGAAATAATCATATCTTGATATTCAAATTAATTGAATTACATTCTGGATCAGATGCCATCAGCCTTTGACATCGACACAGCATCCTCTCGCTCACCAGCTCACACGTGTGTCCAATCAGCTACTCTGACCTCAAAGAGACAATGCATAAATTCAAGCAAGAACTACAAAAAACCCTATCCTCACCTCCCACCCTTTTTCTTGTTCCTCTTCCCAGCAGCAGGAGGTAAAGACGCAATAGCATTCATCCTCGTATTCCTAGCTACCAAATCATCCGTATCCGTGTCCACATCCACATCTCCACTTTTCCCTCCCTCTCCCTCTCCCTCTTCTTCTTCATCTCGTCTCAACGGATTCTGATACACCTCACCACCACCTTGTAATCGTTCACTCGGTAACTGAGCCAGTTTGCGCAACGTAGACGGTGTCCCATAGATACTCTTTGTTCGTGACCGCGGAGTACTCTGTCTTCCCGTGCTTCCAGATTGAGAGTGGTTCAGATCATCATCGTCGTCATGATTCCAGCTGGGAATCACGGGTGGACCCGTCAAAGTCGAAGGAGGAAGATCCCAACCAGTTGATGACCATTTCGTCCTTCCATCATCGTCACCTCTTCCTGTATTTGGATTGCCATATAAGACCAAATTTTTCTTCGGAACCGGGTCATCGCCATGCTTGTCGAGGGCAGCATTCGACATAAAGGGAGTTGTGATCCCCGTCGTTGTATCCGTTATACTCTGAGGTACAAATCCAGGCGGTAAATCCTCTTCATCCACAATAGGTACAGTGTGAGGCGTAAACGTTTGAGGAATAAATCCAGGTGGAAGATCTTGCGTCAGCGGATGTTGATCGTCGTAGCTCCGAGGCTGAATTGGAGGAATGGGTCTTGTTGCGTGGGCTGGACTGAGATATTGATCTGATATAACTGGTTGAACAGGTGACTCGGGATCAGGATCTTCTCTTGGTGATATTGTTGGAGTAGACTATCAACAAAGGGCATGAGCGAAAAGAATGGCACAAAAATTCAAAATATACAGGTGGTTCAATAACGATTTCATAACTCGAGTTACTCGCATTATCTGGTTTTGGTGGATTGAGTAGAGGTCTCTGTGATCGCGTCATCAGAATAATCAAATCGACGGCTACAGAGGGCTCACATTATTGTCCGGAGCTGCTATGGTTGGAATCACCGACTGTCCTTTTTCAGCTAATGTGGGATCCGCAGACCAATTCAAGACTGGCGGTGGAGGAACCAGGATTCTCTCCGATGGGGACAAAGCACTACGATCGCTCGCGTCCTCGGGTATATCGCTCAACAAGTCTCGTTCTGGATTGCCATAAGGACCCTCTCGACGGCTAGCTCTAGGAACGGAGGGTACAGCATGGGGAAATGAGACAAGAGAGTCGAATGCGCCTGCGACGGTGGATGTGGAGCTTTGACTCTCGATTGATGAACGACGAGTCCCGTGGCGTGCAGGCAAGATGACTGGTAAAGCAGGGGGTTGAGTGGAACGTGAAGAGGGATGGGGAGGTTCTGGGATGGGCAGAGGAGGTATGGGCATGTCTATAGGGGGGCGAGGCATAGGTATGTAGGGTACTGGGGCAGCCGTCAAGTTGGGTTCATGGTCATTTGAGGTGGTAGTTGAGGGTGAGCGTGCTCGAGCGAGTATGCTATCCCTTTCCTGGATGAGTGCTGCGCGCTCCGAGGCGAATTGTTGCCTCTCAAGTTCTCTTTCTTCCCTGTCCTTTTCCCTTGCCATTTCTTCGGCTTGTCTCTTGAGTCGTTCTTGGTCTCTTTCCTGTGTCACAAGCTCGACTGCAGCTTCTTCTGCTTGTCTCTGGAGACGTTCCTGGTCTCTCTCGTGCCTCATGAGCTCGACGGCCTGTTGCTCCTTTTTCAATTCTTCCTCTAGGCGACTCCGAATGTCGTTTGTGTGTTTCTGGGTATCTTGTATGATTTTTTGAAATTGATCAGACTGGTCTTTGGAAGCGCGTTCGAAATCGTGTTGATGTTGGAGAGTGAGACGCTGTAGTCGTTGACGCTCAGCGTTGAGCTGATGCTCAAACTCGCGTTGGAAACGGAGTTCATTGTCTTGACGAGCGAGCGAGAGAGCCGAATCAAAAGAGGCTTTGAGAAGTTGTGGTGATGGGTGGATGTCTGGAGGTGTATGGAGGCCTTGATCATAGGCTTTCTGTAGGCCTTGATCGCAGCTTTGGTGAGCTTGCTGTAAGCCTTGATCATAGCCTTGTTGTCGAGCTTGTTCTCGTGCGTCACGGACATGGATCTGTTCGCGGAGATGATAAAACTGAGTGCGTAGACTATCTGCTTCTTGCCGAGAAGCGGATGCGTCGAGCTTTGCCTGTCGAAGGTCAGCATTGGACGTTGCTCTGTGTGGGTAAGAATGGCGACAAGGGGAGATTCAAGGACGCACAAAGCCTGCTGGGCATGTTCCAAGCGGAGGTGAGAGACGGCGAGTTGCTGGTGTGCGGTGGAAGCCCTTTCGAGTGCATCTGAGAGCTGGGCGCGGAGGAGAGCAATGGCAGACTCGAGACTGCGAGCATCAGCCTTGTAGTGGTCGAGCTTGTCGAGGGCGGCAGTGAGGAGATGGCGAGAGGAGGAAGGCATCCGTGGGTGAGTGTGAGTGTGACGAGGTTGAGGATGTCACGTGTGACTAGCAGGACTCTTTCATGGCAGATGCGATACGGTGTGTGTGTGGCAACCAACTCGACGATGGCTTTTCAATTGCCTGCGACCAATGCTCTCGCTGGGTTCACGCTGCCTGCTTTGGTATTTCAGACCCAAAAAACGTCCCCGATGTTTGGAAATGCTGGGTATGTTCTCGCAGTCGCAAACCACGACGACAACGTCCTCCAGACGACGAGCCTGCCACCCATGCCTATGTCCCCATCGCCGCAGACGACGTCCCCGACGCAGAGGTCCGCCTCAGACTCCGTCAGTATGGCCAGGCCTGGCGGGGGCTCTGTGCTCTCAACACAAATACTGCTCTTGCCTCCAAGACCGCCCTCCGTGCCACCACCGACGATGACGACGGCGTTCGTCCTCCAGGCTATCGTCTTCATGCCAGCCAGGGCATCAAGGAGAATGAGCTCCTCGCCCCTCTCAGGTCCAGGATCATCCCCTCCTCTGCTTATCTCCTCGACTCCCTCAACGGCTACGCCCATCTTGGCATGCCAAAACCCTTTGTCCATCTCATAGGTCCTCCCTTGGACCTTGCACTCGACGCCCGCATCTGTGGCAGCGACGCCCGATTTGCTCGCAGCGGATGCAGGCCCAATGCCATCGTCCGTCCCTGTCTTGATCCTGACTCTTCCTCCCTAACCTTTGGCATCTTTGCTCTTCGTGATCTCAAGCCCGGCGAAGAGGTCGTCCTCGGCTGGGAATGGGACGATGCCAACGTCGTCCATTCTCTCCCCGCTGTCATCCAGTCTCCCACCCTCTTCCCGTGCGTTCAACCCTCCTCTTCCTCTTTTTTTTTTTCACCTGCTTACCTCTCTCTAGACCATCTCACATTCATCGTCTTCGTCACCAACTCTCCAACTTTCTCCATGCCCTCTCTTCCACCTACACCACCTGTGCCTGTGGTGTCAATGCAACCCACTGCGCCCTCACTCAGATCGCTGCCTTTGTCGACGCTGCAAACCCTCATCCTTCCGATCTTGGCCCTCTTGTTGGCACTCAACGCGGCTTCCGCACAAGGGAGCGCCTTGTTTCTGCTAGTGGCATTGGTGGCGTCGAGATGGTCCACCCCCCAGAGCCTGATCCTCCTCCAGATGAACACTGCATTCCTCCAAAGCTACGAAAACAATGGAAACGTCTCCGACCTCCCCGATCGCCTCAATTACCTCAGTCATTGCCTCCACCACCTCAGTCACCCCCTCGGCTGCTACACTCACCACCTCCACCTTTAGTGCCACTGTCTCGACCGCCACACTCTTCACCACCTCCACACTCTCCGCCTCCACCATCCCACTCTCCGCCACCACCCCACTCTCCGCCTCCACCACCCCACTCTCCGCCTCCACCACCCCACTCTCCATCTCGTTTGCCTCACTCTCCATCCCATTCTCCCTATCGTACACCACACTCCCCAGCCTCTACCACCATTACCACTCCCGCCTCGTCTGACTTTTCTCCCCTCTTCACCTCTCATCCTCCATCCGCCCCTGACAAAAAAGTCAAGATGTCGTTAAAAGATTTCGCTGCTCGCAAGAGGAGGCAGCGCGCAGAAGATCGAGAAGAAGGTGAATTGGTCGAAGACTTCAAGACTCCCGAGTTGAGTACTGTCTTGTCTTCCTTTGATTCCACTTCTGTACGTTCTCGTCTTTTATTTCTTTTTGCTTCCCCTTTTCACCACTTAAAAAGGACGATGCTCCACGACCATGGACCTTTTTTGGCTGGTCACAAGCTGACGCTACACCCGATTCCAATGAAAAGCAAAGGAGAGCTGAACAAGAGTGGTTGGATACTCAGAGAAAGGAAAGAGAGAGACTCGAGGCTGTCAGGCATGACCTTGTTCTACAAGATTTGCAACCTATCAAATCTGATTTTCCGTTTGTCAATTCGTCTTCTGGGAAGTTGATTCCTGTTCCGACGGGTCCTAGGTCGTCATCATCATCGACATCGACCTCGACCTCGACATCAACATCGACGAGGAAAGGTCCCCCGTGTGCGCCTGCTGCTATGAGGAGTACTGGTCGTTGACATTTTTCTGTGTTTATTGTGAAATAAATTTCTTTGGTTTACCGGACGATACTTTGCAGCTCGTTTTCGATAGGAAATATATTTATCTAACCTGGTTATCAATCGTTTAATTTTCAAGTTGATTTACTTTGACAGTCGAGGGAATATAAATAAATGAAGCATGATAATCAAGGGTGCCCGCATTGCAGACATACCCCAATTGGTAGTCTAAAGAAAAACCTGTCAAGGGACCGTCAATGGATTGTCTACTAGTAAAACCACTCCAGTTATCTGACACAATGACTTGAGAGGAATTAAGTGGTTTATAACACCATCCCCCTCTCAAGAGTCCTTGTCCTGAGGACTTTTTCGTTCATTATATAGGTCCCTTAGGTTGCCCATATTGTTTTCTTCATCCTCTAATTCTTCCAAGTACTTTCTATCTTCTTCAACCCTTTGTCAATCTTCTTTGTCATCTTCCTCATTCTACTCTTCTATTATTCCTCTCTTATACTTATTCTTTTTTTCTTCTATCTTCTTTAGGAATGGATTCCTACTATATCTTGAGAAGGGGTTCCTCTTCCACCATTTCCAGTTCTCTTCCATTTGCTTTTAATATTTCCTATCATACCTTTTATTTCTCCATCCATAGAACAATTTTGCTATATATCTTCCAGGCAGTTCTCTACTAAATATCTTGTCATCTTTCTCAGCCTCTTGCCATCTTACTTTTTCTTTTTCTTGACTGTACTCTCTTTCAAATTCTTCTACCAATTCCATTGTATTCTTCAGATTCTCCTTACTTTCCCAAGTATCTTTCTCTGCTGTGCATTCCTTTTACCACACCAGGTACTTGTCTTTTTCTCTTATCTTTCTCTTGTTCATGATCTTTTTTACCTTCTATTCTTCTTCTCCCTTGATTACCACTAGTTGTGACACCTGTTTGTCACAAACTTCATTTGGCCATAACTCCATAAATACTCACATGATTTTTATGATCTTGAATGCACCTGAAAGCCCTTAGGAAGACTTTTCAAACAATGTGCAAAATATTCCAAAATGATCAGTATTCATTAAGATATCAAGTCATCAGTACCAGACACTAATCTACAGATATCTCAGGAACTACTAAACATGGATATTTGCTTCCATATGCACATGGAAGCTCTCTTCAATATTCTTTTGACAATCATGAATAGACCCTAAGGCAATAAGATCCTGTAGAGATACAAGCACCTCAATATTTGATATGACACTGATCTATTACCTATAGATGCTCATCAGTCCTTGAATAGAACAAAGAACTGTCTCTTTATGGTTAGGTTATCTCTATTTCAGACACAAAAGGACTGCCATATATAGAACAATAAACAGTAGACATGTGATGCTCTGTCCAGATACACAAACCATCTTATTTATGTATATAATGTTGTGGCTATACCCTTTATTTGAGCATAGTTTTTTTTTCATCTTGCACATTACATAATCAGTCTTTTTATGTTTGGTTGACTTTTTGGTGCACCTTAGTCTTATTTCACGATTCTAAGAGAAGAGTAATTCTGTTATAAGATAGCAGATAAGCTAAACAATCTATGGTAGCAAATTATTTTATTTCTTTTTCTTTTTCTTTTATTAGGTAATATTGAGCATGCATGGGACACTGTGACTCAAAAGGGATGTACAAGATAAAATAGCTAGACAAATACTTGTAAACATGCTATTAAGCTATATCAACAATTTATGGCAAAATAATAACATTTTAGTACTCTAACAAGGCTAATCTGTCTCCAGAACGAGAACAGCAGCTCCTATATTTCTCTATAATGCACTCAGATTGTACCTTTTGTTGTAAACACACTTAAAAGATGGAGTAATGGCCATGAACTCCACTATTATAAGAGTTTAGTCTTTGGTGAGCGACCTTAGGCTTAACTCCACTCTAAGTCAGAGTTGACAAAGAGAACTTGTTAAAGTCCTTGCTAAATTGCGTATACTACTTATACATGTCCAATTGTTTGTCCTTGTTTACTAATCCAACTATATTACATAATTAAATAAAAGAAAATAAATATTGACTTAGAGGGATTTGGGTAATTCATGACACCACCCCCCTCTCAAGGGTCCTTGTCCTGAGGACTTCTTTATAGTTCATCATATGGGTCCCTTAGATTGCCCATATTCTGATTTTCATCCCCTAGTTCCTCCAAATACTTCCTATCTTCTTCAAGTCTCTATTGGTCTTTCTTGTCTTCTTCTTCATTCCATTCTTCTATCTTTCCTCCCTTATATTCCTTTTGTTCTTCTTCCATCTTCTTCAAGAATGGATTCCTATTGTACCTATAGAACGGGTTTTTCTTCCACCGTCTCCAATTCTCCTTCATTCGCCTTCAATATTCCCTTTTGTACTTCTTGTTTCCCCATCCATACAATATCTTGGCTGTGTACCTTCCTGGTAACTCTCTTCTAAATGTCTTATCATCTTCTTCTGCCTCTTGTCATCTTACTTCCTCTTCTTCTTCTCTGTGATATTCCTTTTTGAATTCTTTGACCAACTCCATTGTATTCTTCAAATTTTCTCTGCTCTCCCAAGTGTCTTCTTCTCCTATGCATCCCTTCCATCATACTAGGTACTTGTCCTTTCCCCATACTTTTCTCTTGTTCATAATCTTTTTGACCTTCCATTCTTCTTCTTCTTCTATTACTACTGGCTGTGGCGCTTCCTTTCTCTGGTCCTCTACTTGTGACTTGTACCATTGTACTTGACTGACATTAATGTCATAAATCACCCACCGGAACCAAAAATAGTAAGGTTAGAGGGGTGGGAAGAACGAGAGCTATTCTCAGACGGACTAGACGAAGGACTCTAATTATAGAAAAGGAGAGATAAGACAAGATAAGATGGGATCACATGACCTAGTCATATGACAGGTCACATGATGGAATCTTCTGGAAGGTTTGGTAGTTACTTAAGCATACACATAGACAAATAGAAATTGTGTATAAGTAGGTAGCACAATCCACCAAGAGACTCCATCGAGTTCTCTTCGTTCTCTTATAACGTTGAGTGTGATAAGGCGGTTGTCTTGACTACTCTATCATTACATTAGAGCTTGATTCCTTACTCTCCACACTGTTCATCACGAACCTTGCATACCCTTCCTCTACTCTCTCATTGCTCTTGGTATACTGGTCACCACGACCAGCAACCACAACCATAGCCGGGCCCTAGGCTTACAGGGGACTTGTTAGTCAGTTAGGGACTAACAGTAGAGACACAGCACCAACCTCAGGTATTGCGTTCAAGACCTGACCTCTAAATTGAGCGGGCTCGTTATTGTACTTGTTCTTTTTTCGCATTATAAACCTTGTGCTGGGAGCTCATTGTAGTTCCTACACACAGAGGAGTGACAGTCGTTCCTTAGGAAGCTGTCTAGTTTAGGGGTTTGCATCTTTGTAGCAATAGTCTAACCCTATTACTAGGGCAGTAGTCAGTAAGGAAGTAGGAGCCTAGCTGGGAGAAGACGTGCTCCCTAGTAGGTGTAAAAATTAGTTCAGAAGAAGACAACCGCTCCTCGTACGAGGAAACATCAATAGAAGAAGAAGACGTTTGGGATGACAACATGTTCCACCATCAATCATCATCCCGGGGTCAACAACCCCAACCCCAACAACAACAACAACAACAACTACAAGGGGAGGCCACCCTGACCATATACCAGATACTCTAGTACCTGGCCCAACACACCATGGCCATAGAACAGCTCCTGTCAAGGGGGCAAACCCAAGGGGAGGCAGCCAAGCCTCCATTGTTTGACGGAGAAAGAGAGAAGGTGGTAGGGTTTATCAACGCCTGCCGTCTATACATCAGTATGAGGATGAAGGGGACAGAGGAGGAAGAAAAAATATTGTGGGTACTAACCTACGTACAAGGAGGAGTGGCAGAGGTATGGAAAGAGAATGTGTTGGAGGAAAGGAGGCAGGGAATATCAGCAGTGGAGACAGTGGAGGAACTGTTCACAAAAATGCAGGAGGAATTCGGGGAGTTTGATGAAGAATCAAGAAAAGTGGATGAGCTAAGGATGCTGGAGCAGGGAGGGCGGACATGCGACGAGTATGTCCAAATTTTCAAGAAGACATCAAGGGGAAGCGGCTATGAGGGGCGACCCCTCATAGAAGAGTTTAAGAGGGGACTGAATGGGAACATCAGGAGGAGGTTGGCGGAGGCAGAATCATCTCTAGTAACAATCGAGGAATGGTGGGAGAGGTCGGTGAGGCTGGATAGAAACTTGAGGTAGAGCAGGGCAGAAGAAAAGGTGTTGGGAAGTAAGGGAGCGGCGTGGGTGGCAAGGCCACCAGAAGTGCAGCTATCCAGAGGGTTTAAACCCTTCTAGAACAACGGGAACTAAGGGGGTTTCCAAGGAGGACCAAGAGGAGGATTTGGTGGAGATTTGAGGAGAAGGGAAGGACAAGGGGTTTGAGACCCCAATGCAATGAAGGTAGACAGAGGCTGGGGAGGAGATCGAAGGTGTTTCAACTGTAGGATGTTCGGGCATATGGCCCGACACTGCAGAAATTGTAAAGAAGTAAGAGGAGGGACGCAGGAGGCATCAAAAGATCAGGGAGACCAGTAAGCCCTTGGCCGGTCTCCCATAATAAATACAGTGTACTATATGGACAGAATAAAATGGACTCTGATCATTACACTGAGAGGGAAGTGAGACGGACACTCAAACTGTTAAGAGAAGTCTGGCTCAATGTCGGACTAGAAAAAGTAGACACCCATGAAGGGGTATCAGTAAAAGCGTTGCTAGACAGTGGGGCAACAGGCCTATTCATGAGCAAAAGGCTAGCAGAAAGACAAGGCTTCAAGCTAGAAAAATTGAATAAGCCAATAAAAGTGAGAAATGTGGACGGAAGTGACAACAAGGGAGGATCCATAACTCATGAAGTAGAAGCCAACTTGTACTACAAAGGACATGTAGAACGAGTAAGGATGGATGTATGTGAACTGGGGAAGACAGAAGTTATTCTGGGGATGCCATGGCTTGCGGCACACAACCCAGAAATAGATTGGGAAACAGGAGAAGTGAGGATGACCAGGTGCCTGCCCCTGTGTGGACAAACACCTGAAAAGAAGATAGCAAAAAGAAAGCAGGTAATGGAGGAGGACAAAAGGGATCTAAGATGGACCATGGAAGAAAGAGAAAAGAAGGAGGAAATTGAGGAGAATCATAGAAAGGTAGAAGAATTAGTACCCAGACGCTTCCACAAGTGGAAGAAGGTGTTTGGGAAAGCAGAATCTGAAAGAATGCCAACAAGGAAACCTTGGGACCATGCCATTGACCTCAGAGATGACTTTGTGCCAAGAAAAGGACGAATCTACCCTCTATCCAGAACAGAAAAGGAGGAAGTACAGGTGTTCGTGGAAAGCCAACTAAAGAAGGGCTACATTAGACCCTCAAAGTCCCCACAAACGTCACCAGTACTATTCGTACCAAAGAAAGATGGCAAGAGGAGGATGGTACAAGACTATCGCTATGTGAATAAAGAGACGATCAAGAACAGTTATCCCTTGCCCCTAATATCAGAGCTAATAGACAGTATGGGGACCAAGAAAGTATTCACTAAGATGGACCTGAGGTGGGGCTATAACAACATCCGGATCAAAGAAGGGGATGAATGGAAAGCAGCATTCACAATGCACCTGGGATCATTTGAACCAACAGTCATGTACTTTGGACTTACGAACTCACCAGCCACCTTCCAAGCTATGATGAATGATCTCTTTAGGGATATGATCAACAAAGGAGATGTAGCTACCTTCATCGACAATGTACTAGTGGCAACTGAGACAGAAGAAGGACACGATGTGATAGTAGAGGAAGTATTAAGATGACTAGAGGAGAACGACCTCTATGTAAAACTGGAGAAATGTGTGTGGAAGGTTAGGGAGATAGGTTTCCTGGGAGTGATAATGAGACCCGAAGGGTTCTGAATGGAAAAGGAAAAAGTGGAAGGAGTCACGAACTGGCCAACCTGTCATGAATCGCCTTTTGTCTCTAAGTCAATATTTATTTTCTTTTTCTTTTTCTTTTCTTTTAATTATGTAATATAGTCGGATCAGTAAACAAGGACAAATAATCGGACATGTATAAGTAGTGTACACAATTCAGCGAGGACTCTAACGAGTTTTCTTTGTCAATCTCCGATAAAGAGAGGGTTAAGGGTTAGGGTCACTCAACCTCAATCCAAAGCCTTACACAAACCCACAGTGCGTTAAAGACATACAAAAATTCTTGGGGCTAGTGAACTACTATCAGCAATTTGTTAAAGACTTTGCTAAGATCGCCAAGCTGCTACACCAGTTGGTCAGAACGAACGAAAAGTGGAAGTGGGAAGGAGAGCAGGAAAAAGCATTCGCCAAGCTCAAAAGAATTTTTACAACCAAACCAGTGCTGGCAGCACCAGACCTGGATAAAGAAATGAGAGTTGAGGCAGATGTATCAGACTATGCAACAGAAGGAGTATTGTCAGTAAAAGGAGGGGACGGAAAATGGAGACCGGTGGCCTTCATCTCCAAATCGCTGAATGACATGGAAAGGAACTATGAGATTCACGATAAGGAGATGTTAGCAGTAATTAGGTGTTTAGAGGTGTGGAGGCACTTCCTGGAAGGAGCAAGAACCAAGTTCGAAATCTGGACAGATCATAAGAACTTGGAATACTTTATGACAAACCAGAAGCTGAACAGATGACAAGCAAGATGGGTACTATTCCTATCACGATTTAACTTCACATTAAAACATGTTCCAGGAAGTAAGATGGAGAAGGCAGACGGGCTGAGCAGAAGACCAGACTGGAGGCAGGGGACAGAAAAGGATAACGAGGATAGAACACTAGTAAAAGCGGAGTGGCTAAGGAAAGCAGGAACGGAGGAGGTACTAATCGAAGGCGTGGACCTGCTGAAGAGAGTAAGAGAATCGAAGGCAAAAGATGACGAGGTCATCAAGGCAGTAGAAGAGATGAAGCGAGCAGGAGTAAAAATGCTGAGAGACAAGGAATGGAGAGAAGAGAATGGACTTATATTAAAGGAAGGAAAAGTGTACGTGCCGAAAGACGAGGAGTTGAGAACAGAAATAATCCAGTTACACCATGATACACCGGTAGGAGGACATGGGGGGCAGTGGAAGACGGTGGAACTGGTCACCAGAAACTTTTGGTGGCCAGGAGTAACAAAAGAAATAAAGAGATACGTGGAAGGATGCGATTCTTGCCAACGAAATAAGAACCAAGCAGCAGCACCAGCAGGGAAACTAATGCCAAACAAAGCCCCTGAAAAACCCTGGACACATATAACGGCAGACTTTGTAACCAAGCTACCACTGGCCCAAGGATATGACGTAATATTGGTGGTATGCGATCGATTAACGAAGATGGCACACTTCATACCGACAACCGAGAAAACCTCGACAGAAGGACTCGCAAGGCTGTTTAGGGACCATGTATGGAAATTACATGGGTTGCCTGAAAGCATTATCTCAGATAGGGGAGCACAGTTTGTGGCAAACCTGATAAAGGAGTTAAATCGGATACTAGGAATTGAAACAAGGTTGTCAACAGCTTTCCATCCGCAAACAGATGGACAAACAGAGTAAACCAACCAGGAACTAGAACAGTACCTGAGAATGTTCATCGACCATAGGCAGGAGCAATGGCCAGAATGGTTGGGGACAGCGGAGTTTGCATACAACAATAAAGTAAACACCTCAACAAAAGTATCCCCCTTCAGAGCAAACAGTGAAAGGGATCCGAGAATGGGATTCAAAATGAGAAGACAGAGGAAGTCGGAAAGGGCAAAAGAATTTGCGGAAAGGATGAAGATGATACAGGAAGAAGCACAGGCAGCGCTAAAGAAAGCGCAGGAGGAAATGAAGAGATAGGCAAATAGGAAAAGGGGAGAAGTAGAGGAATATCAAGTAGGAGACTTAGTGCTGCTAAGTACAAAAGATTTAAAATGGCAGATGGAAGGGAGAAGAACGGAAAAGTTGACGGAAAGATTTGTAGGGCCCTACAAAATAAAGAGGGTTATATTAGCCAATGCGGTGGAATCAGAGTTGCCGAAGACGGTCAAAATCCACCCAGTAGTGAACGTAAGTAGGATTAGGAGATACAAGGAACAAGTTCGAGGACAGAAGAAGCAACCAGCCCTCCCGGTAATAATAGAAGAAGAAGAAGAATATGAGGTCGAAAAGATAATGAACAAAAGAAAGAAATATGGTAAATGGGAATATCTGGTAAGATGGAAGGGATACACGGCAGAAGAAGACTTGTGGGAGAAGAAGACAAACCTAAAAAATGCGAAAGAAATGGTAGAGGAATATGAGAAGGAATACAGAAAAGTAGGGAGAAGAATAGAAGAAGAAGAAATGCCAGGAAGATTTACGGCAAAAATGCTATACAGATGGGATGACGGGAAGTTCGATTGGGAATATTTGAAGAAGTTGGAAAGAAACTGGAGAAGATGGAAAGGAGCTAAGTTCTTCCAAAGGAAGAACCTTAAAAAGGGGGGTAATGTCATAAATTGCCCGCTGGAACCAAAAATAGTAAGGTTAGAGGGGTGGAAAGAACGAGAGCTATTCTCAGATGGACTAGATGAAGGACTCTAATTATAGAAAAGGAGAGATAAGACAAGATAAGATGGGATCACACGACCTAGTCACATAACAGGTCACATGATGGAATCTTCTGGAAGGTTCGGTAGTTACTTAAGCATACACATAGACAAATAGAAATTGTGTATAAGTAGGTAGCACAATCCACCAAGAGACTCCATCGAGTTCTCTTTGTTCTTTCATAACATTGAGTGTGATAAGGTGGTCGTCTCGACTACTCTATCATTACAATTAACCACTGAATGTATTCTAACTGTAGTAGGCAAATCCAATTCTATTGCATTACTGGAAATAATTGCTTTTACTTTGTAAGGTCCTACAAAGCGTTCCGTGAACTTATCCATACATCTTCCAACCATTTGGTACTTTAGATCCTTAGTGCTGAGCAACACTAAGTCACCTACTCTATACTCTTCTACCTCTCCTCTTTCTCTGTCTGCATATCTCTTCATATCTTCCTGTGCCTTCTGTAATACTGTTTTCACCTCCTCTTGTACATTCTTCATTCTTTCTGCAAACTTTTCTGCTCCCTCATATTTTCCCTTCTTCCTCAGCTTGAATTCCATTCTGGGGTTTTGTCCATGATTCACTTGGAAAGGTAATACTTCAGTTCCTGTATGTATCTTATTATTGTATGCAAATTCTGCCATTCCCAACCATTCTGGCCACTGTTCTTGTCTGTGGTCAATAAACATCCTGAGGTATTGTTCCAACTCCTGATTCATCCTCTCGGTTTGTCCATCTGTTTGTGGGTAGAATGCAGTTGACAGTTTAATGTCAATTCCCAGCATCTGGTTCAACTCCTTCATAATCCCTACCACAAACTGTGGTCCTCTATCCAAGATTATACTATCTGGTTATCCATGTAATTTCCAGATGTTATCTCTAAATAACCGTACTAATCCTTCTGCGCTTGTTCTCTCTGTAGTAGGTATGAAATGTGCCATCTTTGTAAATCTATCTACTACTACTAAGATTGCATTATATTCTTGTGCTAAGGGTAACTTTGTAATAAAGTCTGCACTAATGTGGGTCCATACCTTTTCTGGAATCAAATTTGGCATTAATTTTCCTGCTGGTGGTTGTGTTCAATTTTTGTTTCACTGGCAGGCATTGTACCCCTCCACATACTGCTTCACCTCTCTAGTGATCCCTGACCACCAGAAATTCCTCATCACCAACTCTGCCGTCTTTCACTGTCCCCTATATCCTCCCACAGGCATATCATGATGTAGCCTGATCACTTCTGCTCTTAGTTTCTCATCTCTGGAAATGTATACCTTCCCCTCCTTTAGCATTAGGCCATCTTCTTGACACCATTCTTTATCTCTTAGCATTTTCACCCCTGCTCATTTCATCTCTTCCATGGCCTTCATTATCTCATCATCCTTTGCTTCACATTTTCTTACTTTATCTAGCAAATCTACTTCTTCTATCACTACTTCTATTACTCTAATTTTCTTTACTTCCAACCACTCTTTCTTCACCAATGTCTGCTCTTTGTTATCCTTCTCTACTCCAACTTCCCAATCTGGCCTCCTGCTTAACCCATCTGCCTTCCCCATTTTGCTTCCTGCAATGTGTTTCAACACGAAGTCAAACCTGGATAGATATAGAGCCCATTGTGCTTGTCTGCGATTCAATTTTTGGTTGCTTATGAAATATTCTAAGTTCTTACGATCTGTCCAAACTTTGA
>Ga0153967_100308_pt1 | contig 23742 bp, 19 predicted proteins | sample TSFL051MetaG_FD_104688 | JGI IMG/M metagenome (GOLD analysis project Ga0153967, IMG submission 104688) | Attine ant fungus gardens microbial communities from Florida, USA - TSFL051 MetaG | ecosystem: Host-associated > Fungi > Mycelium > Unclassified | place: USA: Florida, Paynes | collected...
ATAAGGCTGCATAGTCTGAGGATTAGACCTCAGACTTAACAACATCTTTTGTTGCTTATTCTACCTTGCTTGAGAATCCAAAACTCTTCAATCACAAACTCAGTAAGTGACCTTTTGTGATAGCTTCCCTGCAGCTTTCACACCACATGTGTGACAGTTGTCTTTTACTCAGAAACCCTTGTCCATGGTTCTCCTGAGTCTTGGTGCCTTTATAGTCACATTTACAACATTCCACAAAGGTCACCACTTCTCTCTGCATTGTCCATCCTTCCATGCTCATTCTGGCTCCTCTTGGAGATAGTCCTTTTGCACCAGAGTGCAATTTTACTTTCTCCCAGATCTCCCGTAGGGGTACCACTTTCTTACTTCTACTCTTCTTACTCCTTTTGGGACATTCCCACTTCTTGTGCCCCTTTTCTTCCCACACAAAACACCTCACTTCTACTTCCTCTATTACTTTCTGCTTCCTTACCTCTTTTACCCCACACTACATCACTCAGTTTCCTAACACTTTGAACTTGTTGCTTGGCACTGTCTTCTTTTTCTGCTCTTTCCCCCACCTACAGTTTGGAGCAAGATGCCCAAACTTTCCACATCTCCTACACAGCTTTCCTTTCCTTCCTTCCAATTCTGCCCTTAATTTGGCAAGGGCATGCCTTTGGTTGAGCATATTGCTCATAAGGTTGTTATATTGTTCTAGAGACATTGTGTTATGTTCTGGATGGATGATTTGTTTTGTAAAAAAAAGGATTATATTTGTTGAGGGTGCATCATTTTCTTCAAAGGGTTTATAGTACGTCTACTGGGGCACACAAGTCTTCTCCCAGCCAGGTATCTACTGTCTAACTAACTACTGCCCTAATTTGGCTATCACTTCATGGAGGAGATCCCTACACTAATCACCTTCTTAAGGATGCAGCAATATTCCTCTGCGTAGACTGATCACAATGGACCAGTAACACGAAGTATATAGAATAAAGAAGAGTACACATATACTAAAGAGTACCACTTGATTGTAAGGTCAGGTCTTAGATATGATACCTGAGTTTGGTACTGCACTGCCACTGTTAGTCCCTAACTGACTAACAAGTCCTCTTAAGCTTGGGGCCCAGCTATATCGTAGTGGTCGTCAATCATAATGATCAATGTACTGAGAATGATAAGAGTAAGTGTGCTTGAAACTGAGGCGGTTAGGAGCTGGTAGTGGTAAACAAGTTCTAGTGTAAGAACTTAAGTCGAGGTTGAGTAACCTTAACCTTAGTTCTCTCTTTATCAGAGTTAAACAAAGAGAACTCGTTAGAGTCCTCACTAGTTTGTGTACGGTACTTATATAAGTCTGATTATTTGTACATGTTTACTGACCCAATGTAATTACCTAATTAAATGAAAAATAAAATAAAATAAAATAAATAATGACTTAGGGGAATTTAGTGATTTATGACAAGTTGATCATACACCAAGAGAGCAATGAGAGTAAAGTTGAACAAGGATTGAGGTGATCGGTGTTCTAGAAGTGAAAACAAGTTCTAGTGTAAGAGTTTAGTCTTTTGGTGAGTGACCTTAGGCTTAACTCCACTCTAAGTCAGAGTTGACAAAGAGAACTTGTTAGAGTCCTTGCTAAATTGCGTACACTACTTATACATGTCCAATTGTTTGTCCTTGTTTACTGATCCGACTATATTACATAATTAAATAAAAGAAAAAGAAAATAAATATTGACTTAGAGGGAATTGGGCAATTTATAATATTACTCCATCTGAACTTAAGATTGTTACAGACCTAGAGTGTAATTATAAGCTATCTCAGCCAACAGTCACTACAGTAGAGTAACAGGGATGTTTATGAGTAAGAGTTTGATGTAAAAGGGAGGTTATAGGTTGATCAAGTTAGATTAACCTTTGCAAATGAAGAATATAAATAGTATTAGTAATAGTGGAGGTGCTATAACATATGAAGTAGAAGTAAACATGTTCTTTAAGGGACATATAGAGAGAGTTTGAATAGATATTTGTGAATTGGGGAAGACAAATGTCATTTTGGGTATGCCTTGGTTAGCTGTCTATAATCCAGAGATAGATTGGGAGAAGAGAGAAGTGAGAATAGCAAGATGTTCACCCTTGTATGGAAAATTTGTATGGATACAGAAGAAAAGAAAGAAAAAAGTTAGAGAGGATGAAAAAAAATGGTAAGATAGGCAGTAGTATTACAAATGGTCACTTACTTGTTTGTGATTGATTTAGTAAGAGTTCTCAAGAGCTTGGTAGCAGAGTAGAATAAGCAACAGAAGATATTGTTAAGTCTGAGGTCTAATCCTCAGACTAGGAAGCCTTATATATATGAATAAATGGTCTGTGTACCTGGACAGAACATCACATGTTCTACTGCCTATTGTTCTAGATATAGTAGTCCTTTTGTGTCTGAAATAGTAATAACATAAGCATAAAAGGAGCAGTCCTTGTTTGTGTTCAAGGATTGATATGTATCTATAAGTAATAGATTAGTATTATGCCAAACCTTGAGGTCCTTGTATCTCCACAGGATCTTATTGCCCTAGGGTCTATTCATGATTGTCAGGAGCATATTAAAGAGAGCTTCCATGTGCACATGGAAGCAAATATTCATGTTTGGCAGTTCCCAAGATATCTACCAATCAGTGTCCAGCACTGATTAACTGATATCCTGATGAGTACTGATTGCTTTGCCATGTTTTGGGCATTGTTTGGAAGGTATTCCTAAGGGCTTTCAGACTCATTTTAGACCATGGGAATTGTGCAAGTATCTGTGGAGATATGGCCAAATAAAGTTTGTGACAAATATTATTTATAGTATTATAGAGGGCATGCTGACACTTTGTACACTGGCTTGGAGCCTTATGTCAGATTACTTGAGTTTGAGCCTTGACAATTTTAAATTGACTGGGCTTCTGCTTTGTATTCAACATGCATAAATAACTGGAATGTCTTGTGTTGATCTTTGAGTTATAAAGGCATAGCCTCTTGTTCCTATATGTTGATTGATTTGAATAAATTTTGTTGAGAGTCAAGATAATGCTTGGGAGGGAGACAACATAACCATGACTGAGAAGCTGGTGTTTTTTTGCAGGCACTCAGCTCATATTCTGATTTTCTTATACTATAATTAAAATGTCTATTTCGAGTTTAGCCTGTCTGACGTAATCACACGGACCCGTGAGCCTAGTGGATCCCGACCCGTGTCTCTAGCAGGTCCCGACCCATGGTCTCGACCCTCGGCCCAGTGAATCCCTATGAGATAACTTGGTGAAGATGAGGCCACCCGAGCCGGTATCAAAATGAATGCAACGATAGCTCTGCGTTTAAGGTTGGATTTTCCCAAGCATGATTCAAGTCATGAACAAGAGCTGCTTGAACGATATCCAGAAGTTGTGTGACAGCAGTTTGACTGGTGATCCATGATACCCTGCTCCATGTCAAACTATCCTAGTTTCTGGGACAAAAATCCAAAGGTCACAGCTAAGCCCAGGGCGGTGTTGAGTATGGCATGATGGAGAATATGTCAACAAACGCAGGTTCGCCCCTGATGATCGATTATCCCATCATTGGCACTGACATGTACGTCCGAATCACGGGAGACCCTGCAAACGACGTAGCTCACATTGAAAGATACTTGACCATATAACTTGAACATACCATGTTGAATCATCGCGCTGCTAGGATTAGTGGCTGTATCATGTTTGCTTGCTGAAAACGAGTGCACCAATGATGTAAATGTATTGGTAATGATGATGAAAAGCTGTGGATCAATGGCCTGCGGAATCTCGACCGTCACCGTAAAGGCGTTTAATACTTGTGATTACCGCGTCCCGGACATTCCCTAACTGCAGTAGCCTGTTCTTGTCAGCAGCTGCGTGGAAACTTGACATTGACACTTGGTTCGAAGGGACCAGACCGAAGTCGGATCATCAGTGCAGTGAAACTGAAAGACCGCATCAACTTACCCAGCTTCAACGCGTAAGCTCCGAATTTGATGGTGGACAGGGTATGCGACCTAATTTCAAGAGAGAAGGGCCACCTTCCGAGGACATGGTGGAAGGACTCCCGGTCAAACTATATTTTGACCTATGAAGATGTGGATTGAACCACATTAATAAGGGTTCAATCTAGATTTCGTCAAAGCCTGTTCGACCCAAAATTAGATCATTTGAGAACAGCAGTTAGATATAAAGAGTGAGCCAATTCGAAGTCAGTCCCAAAAGCTCACAATGTCTATTCAGCTCAACACCGGCCACGGTCTCGTGCACACCCCTGTATCAGTGTCAGCTGCCTCAGTTGCACCAACAATCCAAGACCTGAAAAATGCTGGAATCAGTAAACATTTCTCTACTTCCATCCACCGGTTGTTGCTGATGTGTGATCTACAGAGCACATCCGCTTCTATTGGGTGGAGCCTACTAATATTGTCAGGCTTCGTGTTCTTCCCATCTCATACTTTGAGAAACTCTTGAAATCCTCACGTCCTGGAATCGGGGTCCCAAAGGTCACTGGAGGATTTGTTTACCTCTTTGCTGCAGAAGGCTTCGGCTCTGTGGGCGAATATCTCCTTGTCCCCGATCTGTCATCCCTGAAGATAGCCCCTTATGCTCCTGGACACGCCAGTGTGATGGGTTGGTTCGAGGAAAAGGACCCCTTTGTTGGTCCTGATGGTCAGCTTTCTGTTAAAGTTCCCATGTGCCCAAGATCAACGCTGAGAGACGTCGTCGAGTGAGTGGCTCGAAAATTCTGGTTGGTTTGTCACAGTTTACCTATCCAATTAGGATTGCAAAACAGGACGGCATCGAATTTATCGTTGGTTACGAGAACGAATTCACTTTCCTCCTTTCAGCCGATCCCGTTAAGCCTGGCAATATCCACCAGTACACAGATGCTCGAGGGCTTATTCCCAGCTTACGCGAGGCACAGTGTCTTGAAGACATTGTCAATTCTCTCATTGAATCTGGCATAGATGTCGAAACATGGCATTGTGAAGCAGGACCCGGACAGGCTAGTTCAACTTCATCTCGAGAAAAGCACCCTGGGCTAAACTGCTTACCCCTATAGTACGAGATATCAACCGGGCCTCTTGGTCCTCTCGAGGCCACTGATGCCCTCATCCACACGCGTCAAACCATTGTCAACGTTGCTGCTAAGCATGGTCTCCACGCTACTTTCGCCCCGCGTCTTAGCATGTCTGCCCCTGGTAGCGCCGCACATATGCATATTTCCGTACATAAAGCCGGGCATGAAAAACCTAGGGATGACCTTTCTGACATTGAATCTTCCTTCCTCGCTGGAGTCATGGATGAGCTGACAGCTCTTCCTGCTTTCAGTCTTCCTATTCCCGCATCTTATAAACGGGTCGCTGATGGTGTCTGGTCCGGTGGTACCTATGTCGCTTGGGGAACCGAGAACAGAGAATGTCCGATTCGGTTGAGCAATGCGACTTCGCCTCGTAGCCGAAATTTTGAAATGAGGTTCATTGACGGAACGGCAAATCCGTATCTCGTACTTGCTTGTATCATTGGTCTGGGCTATGCAGGCATCAAATCCAAGAGGCGATTGCGTCAACAAAATTTCTCAGGAAGTAACGGACCTGCGCAGTTATCGGAGGAAGAGAGGCAAGCAATGGGTGTCACTCAAAGGATGCCCTTGACTTGGGAGGAGAGTAGGCAGAATCTCGCACAGAGCGAGGCATTGCGAGATATTCTTGGCAGTAGCTTCGTTGACAGATATCTTGCAGTCAATAAGGTATGGACCTGGCGCTGATAGAAGATTTCTTGGCTTATAATATCTCAGATTCTCGGCCAAGCCCTGTCCATCCATGACAATGACGAGGAGAAAACATTAACGCGTTTAGTCGAGTTTTGCTAGATGAATGGGAATGCAGAGATACCAGGATATGTACTTCTACTTTGGCAACAGTTTATAGATGCATTTTCATCCAAGTCATCGTAATTTAGGCTTAATTCGGGCTCTTCTGTATTCTTCTGTACTTACAGTTTGCATCTTAAAAACAGTCTCGAACCACCTGTTGATGTATCAGCCGGAAGAGCTTGGAAACGTGTCTTACCTCGGAATTTTCGAGCGCTGAACGTAGAGGACAGCTGGCGACTCATTACAGCACTTCCTTGAGTTCCGGGATGAAAGAAGTATTCGATCTTGCACTATGACGACCATATAATGATTCCTAATACGGCATCGAGTGTTCTCCTTAGAAGAGTCCTTTAAGTCCGCTGCCCGCATTGACACCGTCCCAACTTCAAAAGGTCCGATAGCTTACTTGGGTTTCCCTTAATTCGATGATTGCGCCCATCTCAAGCCGTCAATGGTGCAACTATCCAAGGGTCGTCCAAGGCGCCTCATGGTGATGTCACGGACAACAGCACTTCATATCCTTGTTCTTCGGACTTTCATATGGTTTGACATGAATTGCATGCGAAGTAGTCTTTCTATAAATTGATGGTCCTATTTTATTTTTGTCATTAGTCTTTTTTTTTATCAAGCCAACTACAAATGAGCAGGAGGCAATTGGGTGTAGAAAGGTGCCAGCAAGCATAGTGCAGTGGTGAATTACACCATGCTACTCACCTAGATGCTCTATAGGTATATCTTATGACAGATAAGAGGGAAAATGACTGACTAGTCTAGCCTAGGGAGTTGTACTTTTATATGCATTAGATAAGGTAGTTGGAGCACCCAGAATGATGGTTTGAACTAAAGAAAACATAGGGAGAACGGTAAGTGTCATAGAGTAGTTTTTTTTTTTTTAAATCAATGATTTATTACATGGAGCATGTAGACAGGCCATGGCAGACACATTGTATCTACTTAAATAAGACTAGAGGAAGAAAAGGAAATTATAAAAGAGAGACTCCAAAAGCACTTGGGTGACGTGGTGGTACCTCCATAGATATCTTAGCCTTTCATCATCTGTTGTCAAAACAGAACAATGTTGGATTTCCAACAATGAATTCCACAAAGCTGGAGATGCATATATTCCTTGGGCAGAGTGAAGAGTTGTAGTGCTTGCATTGCATAAAGATATGTTCCTGTGTTTCAATATCTGTTTTGCCACAAGGACAGTGAAGAGGCATGTTTGTAACAATCTTAAGCTTAGGTCGAGTAACCTTAACCCAGATTGCACTCTAAGTCAGAATTGACAAAGAGAACTCATTAGAGTCCTTGCTAGATTGTGTACACTACTTATACAAGTCCAATTATTTGTCTTTATTTACTGATCTGATGATATTACATAATTAAATGAAAAAAGAAAAGAAAAGAAAAATAAATATTGACTTAGAGGGAAAAGACAATTCATGACAGTGTTGGGAAAGAATCTCTGCTGATACTCTCTTATAGGTATATGTCCAAGCATCATGCAAGTGAATCTTGCACACACAGAGTTAGATACCCCAATATATAGGAGCCATGACCCTTCTTTAGTGTATGTTGGTTTGATAATACATTCCTTGTTGTCTTTAAACTTTAGGAAGAGCTGCCCCTTCTTTTTGCTACTTTTAAAAGATGATTTCCATGCTTCTAACAGGTGATTGTATTCTTTCTTTTTGCTGAACAGAAACAAGTTTTTGTTGGGGAGAATAGGGGGTATATGAGATACTTTAACTTCTTGATCTACTAAGGCATGTTGAGGACACTTTAGTTTGCTAGGATAGTACCAAAACTGTATTATATTATGTTCACTTCTTTTTAAGAATGATTTGATTTTCATAGCAATTGGGATAATAGACTTCTGAAGAAGTTGGTTACTAGAATTGATGATTTTTTGTCCTGCTGCTAGTAAGTTTGTGACAACAATGATATATTGGATATCATTATTGTCAATTATTGATGTAAGGCCTATGCATATAGCCATGATTTCAGCTTCTAGTGAAGTGAAGGTTGGCTATTGAATATTTGTGAGATCTCTGATTCTTGGTATGTTGATAGTCAAGAAGAGAACTGATAGTATATGATGGAGATATAGAGGTGTATTGAAGATAGTGACGGCCATTGAGTTTTCCAAAATAGAGATTAATAGGGATAGGGCCAACTATAGCTTTAATGCCTTCTAATGGTAAGGTGCAAAAAGCTCTTGTGATCCACAAGGCAGCTCTACATTGTATTCTCTTTAGTTTCATAAGACTTTTGACGGTCAGAGCGTCTTTAAAGAACCATAGTTGAAATCTATATAAGACTATTAGTAAGACACAGGTTCTGTATAATAAGTGTTTCTGGATGGATAGAATACCTCTTGATAAGTTGCCTAGTATTTTCATGGTGTTTAAGATTAATAAACATTTAATGGCATAATAATGGACATGGTAGTGGAAATTCAGTTTCCAGTCAAAGAAGAACCCAAGATACCTCCAAATGGACTTCAGTTGAAGTATTGGGCCTCTCACTGAAGAGAGGTCAATAGCAGGATTAAAGGGATGATGAGCTCATGTAAAGTAAAACACTTCCAATTTTGTCATAAATTGCCCAATTTCTCTAAAATAATATTTATTTTCTTTTCCTTTTCTTTTAATTATTGGATGTGCAGGAACTTATTACCAAATTGGGAATGGTGACTCAATAGGAAAATATGAGAGAAAGATAATGTGTACAAATAGACAAATTGTATAAGTAGTATAGAACAAGTAACAGAAACTCTAATGAGTTCTCTTTATTAACTCTGACTTAGAGTGGGATTAAGGTTAAGGTTACTCAACCTCAACTAAGATCCTTACAGATTTGCTGTGTTCCATAATAAGGTCTGCATCTAGGAGGATTTTGGAGATTATGTTGTAGCTACTTAATAAGAAGATGGAAGATAGTTCATAGCTCTTCTCCTAAGAAATCAGAAGACCATTGTCAATAAAAGATAAAATATCTGTGGATATGCTTTCTTTTAGATTTTTTATTCTTTTTTTGAATGTTTTTATAATAAAGGCAAGATATATGGCTGATATAATAGGAGATAGAGATGAGCCTTGTCTAATGCCTACATTTGTGGAAATTTTCTAAGAGATGAAGCCATTCTATACTTATGTAGTAGATCTGTTAGAGTGATAGCTGTAAAATAAAGTTAATACATTAGTGTTTAAACCCACTTTACCGAGACACAGTGATAGAAAGGTATAATTGAGAGAGAGGAAAAATTGGGCTATGTTAAAAGCAATATATCATAAACTTCATTTGGCCATATTTCCACAAATACTTGCACAATTCTCATGGTATAAAATGCTTCTGAAAGCCCTTAGAAAAACCTTTCAAACAATGCCCAAAATATGTTAAAGAAATCAGTACTCATTGAGATATCAGTTAATCAGTACCAGACACTGATTGGCAGATATCTCAGGAACTGCCAAATGTGGACATTCACTTCTACATGCACATGGAAGCTCTCTTTAATACACTTCTGATGACTATGAATAAACCTTAGGGCAATAAGATCCTATGGAGATACAAGGACCTTAAGGTTTGGTATAACATTGATCTATTACCCATAAATACACATCAATCCTTGAACACAAATAAGGACTGTTCCTTTTATGGTTAGGTTATCACTATTTCAGACATGAAGGGACTGCCATTTGTAGAACAATAGGCAGTAGACATGTGATGCTCTGTTTAGGTGTACAGACCATCTCATTTATGTATATAAAGCTTCCTAGTCTGAGGATTAGACCTCAGACTTAACAATATCTTTTGTTGCTTAAACTACCTTGCTTGAGAATTATCAACTTATCAATCACAAATATAGTAAGTGACCATTTGTGATATATTGTTTGAAGGTTGACCATTACCACAGAATCAAGATTTCTGTTATTGGCTCTCTTAACATTAAGCTGCTCTACTGTGTCAAGGATATAGATTTGTGCATAGATTGGAGTTTGATCACTATAAAAGAAAAGAGCATCTCTAAGATGATGAAGTTCTTGAATCTTGAAACAGTAAAGACCTGACTGTCTGATGACAGAATTATCTATCTTCACCCCCACAGAAGTTATTGAAAAGGCTACATTATACTGTTGTATGTTGTTGCAAAACTCCTTTGAACAAGTCATCTGCTGTCAAGTAATTTTGTAAAACTCCAGTCAATACTTGCAAAGGTAGCAGCTAGATTTATCCTTGCAAATAGCGCATTCCAAACCTGGAATAATTGATCCATGAAGATATAAGCTTTTTATAGTCAAAATAAAGAGCATAATAGTAAGAACAGATAACAGATAGCAAACCCAAGTCATTATAATGTATATTGACCTCTAGGAATGGCTGTCCTGCAGGTGGATAATGAACAGATTGAAGAACAGGTAGTGGAATGTCATCTGTAACAATAGTTTTTTGAATCTAGTATAATACTTGAGTATATAGAGTTTTAATATTGAAAAATAATCATACCTGGTTTACATTATCATTTTCATCAAGTTGTTGAACATTTTCATCTTTAATATTCTATAATATCTAGTTAAAACCCATTAAATAATAAAAGATAAATCTATTACTCACAACTCTTAGGAGATTTTCCTACATATTGTGGTCTACATGTAGATCACTATGATTTTCTCTAATTTCAAAAATTTACTGTCTTTTATAATCAAGAATTATTTGAGTTATTTTTTGTTATTGCTCAGCAAGTTGATGTCTATACAAGAACCAATACATTCCTTTTACCACCACCATCCCCTAGGGTGAAATAACCCTAGGGGTCATACTCTATCTAACACCTCTCACTAATATTGTTATAAAGTCACCCATTCATCTTTGTTTCTTATTGCCCTTGAGGGCGGCATATTTGTGTATTTATTTATATACTGGGAATATGATGACAGCATGTTTCCTTTGCACCCGCTTTTTACTGAGGCTGGAAGAGAGCACCATCTAGAGGTTGAATTAATGGCCAGAGGGAATCCACCCTCGAAAAGAATCCTACGAACACTCTATTACTGAACGACACCCATATGAAAGAGCTCCCTATAGCTCGCCACAAATACATATGTTCCTCTACAAAATCTGGGTATCACCTTTGGAAAGTATATTAGGGCATGGTAGGTACAAATACAAACTACTTTGAACTCTCTCTCAGAATAAAATAACTCTGGGAAAGTCACTAGTACCCTCAAAAAGGAGTTTGACCAGAGCACTCATCTTGGTGTCTGTCATCTGATCCCAATGGGATTGTTCTATGACAATCAAGTTCTATGACAGGGGCTAAAAACTAGGGTAGAGTAGTGGATATCATGAATAGAAGGGGTAGGGAGGTCTTTAGATAGATAAACATTTTTGGAAGGCAAATACTTGGAAATAAAGAGTCTGTTATTTAGTGTAGTTTTCTTGCTCTTTGCTATCTAGGCTACTAACTACATAGTTGGTACTTAGGAGATATGCTTATAATACATGCCACAGGGACTGCCACTGTGTTTCCAATTGTCTCCTACTCATTTGTATTTAGAGTAGTTGGCTTTATAATTGATGATTTAAAAAAAAATAAAAAAATTGATGTCTATGCAAATCATGTATAACATCTTCAAGATTTTGTAGAACATGTATAAGAGTTAAATAAAACCTTCTTCTTCTTTTTTTTCTTTTTTTTTCTTTCTATTTCTTCTTTCTTTATTCCAAACAGAACTTGGAGAGATGTTTTGAAGCAAAGCAGAAAGTTGATGGTTTTCTAAAACAACCACATTTCGTTGTGCTCACTCCTCAACCTTCCTAACTTAATACTGTAATTCAACAGAATCTATTTATCTACTATCTTAATAATAATAATAAAGGTATAAAAGTATATTATAACTCTAAGAAGGAGATCCCTACTCTACTTAAAAAGTAGTTGTTATTCCTCTGCATAGAAAGATTATAAGAGACTCCAAGCACCAGGTTACTAATAAAAGAGTTTACAAATATACTACTACAACACTGCTCAAAAAAATTGTTATAAACTGCTGTTTTCCCCTAAGTTAATATTTATTTTCTTTTTCTTTTCTTTCATTTAATTATGTAATATAGTCAGATCAGTAAATAAGGACAAATAGTCAAATGTGTATAAGTAGTGTATGAAATCCAGTAAGGACTCTAATAAGTTCACTCTGTTAAACTCTGACTTAAAGTATGATTAAGGTTAGGATTATACAATCCAAGCTAAGATCATTACAGATTATGATCAAAACTCAATGAACAACTTAATGAGCTGGTATTATTTGTACATATTTATGTCATTATCACATATGCAATTTAGATTGAAAGAAAAGAGTGTTAATGATAGAAAACTTTTTGTAAAATTTAAATAAAAAAAAGAAAAAAAAAGTAAACTACAAATTTTTGTACTATTATTCAAAATTTTGCTGTATTTTATAGAGTTTATTGAGGCTATAGAAGTATTATTTACAACACATTTGTATATATTGATTTATTATGGTATTGAGTATGAAAAAAAGCATATATAAATAATTACATACCTTTTGTAATTTCCTATATATGATATTTGATATCTTTAAAATATTATAAATATATACAAATAAGTAAAAATATATAAGTAGTAAAACAAAATAAATAAGAACTTTGATAAGCTTTATTATTATAAATCATTACTTGTTCTAAGATAATATTTATTTTCTTTTTCTTTTATTTCAGTTTATCAAATATGTGGGAACTTATTACCAAAACAGAAATAGTAACTCAAAAGGGATGTATGGAATAAGTTTAATGTTTGGTTATACTTATTCACAAACACAAAATTAAATAAAATAAATATAAATATAAATATAAATAATAACTTAGAGAAAGTGGTGATTTATAACAATATAAAAGTAGCCAATTGTATCTAAGATTTTTTTTAACAAGTACAATAATATCAATTTAGCATTTACAGGAACTAAAAATATTTTCTAATAGCTTTTATCAATCTTTATCTGCTTTAATATCTTATATCTAAGTTAATATTTATTTTATTTTGTTTTTGTTTTTATTTAATTTCTTTTATCAGATATACAGAAGCTAATTACCAAATCAGGAATAGTGACTCAAAAGTAATGCACAAGAATAATATCATGTGGACAAATAAAACATTTGTATAAGTAGTATACAATAAATTATCAAAAACTCTAATGAGTTCTTTTTGTTAACTCTGACTTACAGTGGGTTAAGATCCAGATTGACTCAATCGATATCTGAAACCTTACATAGGTCTAGAAGGTCTGGTATCCATTACATGGTTGATATCTATAGTATACTTATATTTTATATTATTTACCTATTCCTTTACACATGGGTGATCTTTAATAAGGGGGTAAACATAACTACAGGTACAGATGGGTAATGTGACTGCCCAAGAGTCACCCATGGTGGACCCTATTTCTGCTTCCTTGATAATATAGATTAGTATACTAGTCTTCTTTAGGGCATTATCCTTTATATATATATATACTATCTACTCTATTCTTTTTTTACTCCTTATTTTATTCTCTCTTTTCTATTTTATTTTACTCTAGGTGGCTATGTATTCAAGTAGACATATTTACCAAGGACTGTGACCAAGTACCCTGTAATAAATTTATGATCCAAAAGGAAAGATAGTGGTAGCGGCGAGGTTTGAACTCGCGCGGACTTACGTCCACTGGGAATCAAGAAGAACTTAAATCCAGCGCCTTAGACCAACTCGGCCACGCTACCCTGCAAAGCAGTTGTGTTTATCTTATAGATTCGCTCGTACATTGTTATCAGGAATGAGAGATAAATATATCATGGACTTGAATTCAGAGTGAATGCTGGGGCGAAGAAATTTTCATACTTGGAAATAAATCACCGGTAATCTTTTAGTCGAGAATCAACTTGCAATTTTTATGAGGAGTCTCTGTTTCTTATTTGAATCGCCGACAAGACATCTGGAGTTCATGCAAACAGGAGAGTAAGCTAATATATTAAAGAGTGACAAGTAATTAGGTGATGCTAGCTGTACTGGGTTCTATGATTGTCAATATAACTTGAACTGGTCATAAGCTAGTAGATCCCGCTGACTGAACAAGAGGCTCTGCAGGTAAACTTGTCCTGGACATATCGTCTTCCAAGACTTGTGAAATATCACGGATTGGTTCGCCTTTGATGACTTTACGGACCTCATCTGCATTCAAAGTCTCATGTTCAACTAGAGCGTGTGCAAGCTATAGGAAAACACCAATCAATAGATTATTTCCTCGTATGACAGTAGATTTATACCTACCCGATGCAATTCATCTAACCGGGTATGCAAAATATCCATCGCCCGATTCTCACCTCCTCGAACCAGTCTTGCAAAATACATGACACTGTCAGTTCTCACTCGTAAATAAAAGTGTATTGCTACTCACGTTGAAACCTCTTCCTCTATTTCCTCTTGACGTTTTTGACTAATTCTTTCATCCCTGTTGTCATAATAAACTGGGCCAAGCTTGGAAAAACCCCATCGCTGGAAAATCGGATATGAAGACCTGAGTTCCTGAAATGGGCTACACATACTTTGACCATCGCTGAAGCGGTCCGAGTTGCACTTATTATGTCTGAGCTGGCACCGCTTGACACGTTGTCGCGCCCATAGACTAGAAAGAACATATTTAGTAAAGGGTTTTCAGAGAATGCTCTTGACATACTGATTTCCTCAGCTGCTCGACCTCCCATTGCAACATCGATATTAGCCAGATATTCTTTAAAGCTGATAGACGTGCGGTCATTTACAGGAAGCTGAGAAGTCTGTAAAGTATTCTTTTGTCAATGGCATTTCAACGGCATCTAACGAGATGCGTACATAACCCAGGGCATGGCCACGGGGGACACAAGTGACTTTATGCAATGGCATAGCCCCATCGGTGTACAAGGCGACTAGGGCATGCCCACCCTGAAGATCCACACAGTTAGTAGTGCTTGGACCAGCTAGTTTAGAACCCGCACTTCATGATACGCCGTGACCAGCTTTTCTTTCTGGTCAATGAACTGACTTTTCCGCTCTGCTCCCATGATGATCCGATCCTAAGGATGCAGATAAACTGATACGTTCCGCTGATCCTTTGTCATTAAACTTGCCATGGCCCAATCGAAATGTCCTAGGTCCACTTCTTTCGCGCGTTCCTTCGAAGCCTGAATCGCAGCGAGACTTAACTAGATTATTGCATCGGAAACTGATTCAGAACAATTCACTTACTTAACCATGTTGGCCAAATCGGCCCCCGAAAATCCTGATGTTCCTCTTGCAATTATTGTGGGATCAATGTCTGAAGGGTTATCAGTTCATTGGAGGTAAAGCCGTGATACAAGGTCAACCTTTGCTAATTGTTACTCCGCGCATATGGTGGCGGAGGATTTGGACACGACCTCTGATGTCGGGGAGTGGTACAGCAACAGTTCGATCAAACCGACCCGGCCTTACTAATGCTCTGTCACAATAATATAAGTTCCTCCAAAACAATGGCAGATGGTAGCCCTACTGATCAAGCGATTCTGGGAAATTAGTCGCAGCAATCACAATGACACTTTCATTCGGCTGAAATCCATCCATTTCAACGAGGAGTTGATTGAGTGTTTGTTTCATATACTGTTGATCTCTGTTGCTTCTCTTTCCGCCTACAGCATCCAGTTCATCAATGAAGATGATTGCAGGTTCCTTTTTACGGGCAGCTGCAAAGAGATCACGGACTCTCTTTGCACCTACACCTACAAACACTTCCTCAAATTCGGATCTAGAGGTCCTTAATCACTGTTCTGGAGGTGTTGCAAGTAAACTTACCCTGAAGCATGGAAGAATGGAACACCAGCTTCTCCAGCAACTGCTCTAGCAAGCATGGTTTTACCGGTGCCGGGAGGCCTGAAGAAAAAAAAAAGAAGTACGATCAATTGACACACGACGGCAATCCTTATTTGACAAACCCAGTGAGGAGTACACCATTCGGGAGTTTACCACCAAGGGATGCGAACGCAGTAGGGTCTTTTAAGAAGGCGACGATGTCTTGTAGTTCCTATCGACAGATCCGAATGCAATATAACTGTCTAGGGTGGAGCCTAAGAATGATATGACATACCTCCTTCGCTTCATCCACCCCATGAACATCACTGAACTTGACGATCTTTCCTTCCGTAGGTTCAAACTCATTTTGACGAGGACCAGCTTTCATGAAACCAGTATTCTCGAAGAAGACAGATAGAAGAACAAGGAGGACTGGAACGAAACGAATCAATCAGGTCACTCCACTATTGGGTAAGGTCGATACCATTACAACTCACAGAAGGAACCGGCGATAACCAAAGCAATGAACCGAATGAGACGTGGCACCCAAGCACCTTTCCCTAGTGACAGGGGTCAGACCAAATATATCTATATCTCGATAGAGATAGGAAACGAAACAGACTTTCAACAATAGAAACTTGAATTGGGCTTCCTGCTGAACCTTCTGGAGCCAAAGAAAAGCCCTTGAGCTTGGTGAAAGGTGAGATATTGTCGGAAAGACTGGATACAGGTGCTCTCGGTTGACCAGACAATAAGGATTGAGCAATCTGTTGACTAGTAGGAATTTCAGCTTGTTTGGACACTGAGGGTACAGTTGAAAGTACAGATTCCATCGATACAGTTGCTTCAGAGCCGGGTCGGCTGGCAGCTTCCACAGATGTTGCGATCGTATCATCCATGCCCACGGAAGATCCACCACTTGCAAGAGGGTGAGCAGCCAATAAGTTATCTCGTCTCAATACGGCGGCATTCATAGTGGTGATCTGTTGGCTGGTCTGCATGAGGCAACTTAAATATATTTTGAATGCTTCTTGTGAGTGGAGTAGGGGTGAAGAGGGGTCCTAAATCCAAAATAGGCAAATCAACATACTCGTTCACAACACGAATTCCTGCAACCTACGAATTCACACATTTGTTCCCATCGGTTGATGACCAACTCATACGAAGTCTTGAGTTTTGTTTCCATGAGTGCACGAAACAAAGCAAGCTGCTTTTCTACGTCTTGCGGCTGAACATTGGCCTCAGCTTCAAGACGAGTTATATGAGCCACGATCAATGGGGATGGCGAAGGGGCGGGATTGCGAGAGAATATCAAACCAAGGTTCAAATTCCGCGAGTTCAGTGGTGCTAATTTGCGCGTCAAGGAAAGTGGAGGCAATACATATCTCGTATGTCTGGGTTTAAGTAGCTGAAAGATAGACATTTGGCGAGCTAGTGTTTGGGGTTTGAATACCAAAGACTGGGCAACTATTGGGTGCGCAGAACTAGGCAGTAGACCCAGCATCTGCTAGTACATGTCAGTTATTTAGGAATGACTGTGTGATATAATAAGATACCTGAGGATGTCTAAGCATCGGGTTGTGGTGATAAGGAAATTGGTAGGGACGGCGTGTGCAAGTGAAAATTCGGCAGGCCACGTGCCTTGAAAGACTTTACTGATCCTCTCCAATCAAACTTTCGACCAACAATGTCAGACAAACAGGAAGGTGTGCTCGATAGTTAGTCTGAGATTTCGTGACTTACGATGAACTAGCACTCCTAGCACTCCGTCGTGTGCTCGATACTTCAAAGGCAACGTTCACATTCCTTTCTGACCCAACATCGAATGTGGGCTCATCTCCGGACGCCCTTGATCTCTCCTCGTTGCACAGAGATTTCCTCACATTGCTCTACTTCATATACGTATCTACAACAAGGCTATCTCTTGTGCTCAAACCTTCATCTCCATCTTACACTGCCTCTCTTGAACCGTTGAAACAATTGTCTGAACGTATTGCATCTCTCCCACACTACGTTCAGCTCATACAAGCTGACTACGGGAAGACCTTAGCAGCAGAGGCTTATGCAATAGCAAGAGATGTAACTGAAGCACTTCAACGCCTCATACAAACTTTTGTTTCCATCCATTCCGAAAATCCTTCTCAAAGCAAGGAAGCAACTGAATACCTCACGAGAACAGGAGCACTGCACGATGTAATCGAAAATGCTCGTAAAATGTCTGGATTTTCGGAAAATAATCTTATAGCTGTTAGGAAAGTTTGGAAACGTAATCAAGAAACCTTGGATGACAGTTTGGAAGAGATCCGCGATGCATTGGAAAAAGCAGAGAAGTCTGAGGGTAGCACAGAAGACGGGATCAAGTTCGATGATGGCTGGGAAGAGCTTGGTATCCCCTTTGTAAAGCCATCTGCCACGGAACTTGAAACAATGAAAAAGGTTGGTCTAACTGTTCAAGTTATCGACTCGATACTCAACAATCCTCAGGTCCACACCATTGCCCGACTATCTACCCTTCTTCATCAGCGAATTCTCAAGGATATTTTGTCGATAGTTGCGCCTTCAATTCCTTTCTCTAAGGCGATCAATAGAATGTTAGATGATCTTGCTACCGTCTCCTCCAATTTCATCTCCTCCTCTGACAATCTCATATCCACCATGTATCCACCGCAGGTTATTGAACAAATCTTCCTCGAATCACAAGAATTGCAGCGCCAGCTCTTGCTGCTTCAATCAGGGATTGAACCATTCCTACCTCAGGATTCGACCGAAGAAAAATTGGCGGATCTTCAGTTGACCAAGATTTCTGCGATCACAAATCGTAATCATAAATTGCGGAAATGGTGCGCTGCATGTGTCGACCAGATCTACAAAAGCACGTTCGAGCTAACATCTGGATCGAGGAGATAAAGAAGTACAGTTGTTAAGTTAATCTTTTTCATGTATTCGATCTGACACATTCACATTATGGAGGGAGGACCCAATGATACACAGCCGTTCAAATAAGCATTTTAACTTTGAAGACACCCTAGCAATTGTTCTCAATTGAAGATTTGATAATGAAAGAAAACGTACAGCAGACTGTCTGCTCATGTTGAAATCGATGACTGCATGAAGAGGACCTAGTATCTGGACCAGCCTGTAACCAGTAATTGCAATAGTAGGTCAAGCAAAACTGTGACCTGCCCAGGATATTTGTTATGCTTCCTTGAATGAACAGTATATCATATAGGTTCCAATGCCTTGGAACTTCTCTCTAGGGCCCACCAGGGGTAGGGTATACCCCTAGGGCAAGGGTAAGGGTAGTAAGGGTGGGCTAAGGGTAGCAAAGTCTACCCTCAGGGTAGAGGCACAATGCCACTAGTATTATACCTTGTACAATTTCAGTGACATGATTAATGACTATGAAAATAAATGAATATGGGCAACCTGAGAATAGGAGCATGTCCATAGACAAATGCCTCATTGCACAAGACTCATGAGAGCATGGTTTATAATGGCTTAGTACATGACTCATTATATACAAGGCATTTTGGGGACATGATAAGTAAGGACATCTAAGTACAAATATAAATCTAAATCTCCTTGACCTTGATCTTGACTATACTATGTAGTAGACCAGTCTGAAAAAAAATAGAAGCCTGATAACTATCTGGACCAAAGAATAATGTACATGATAAATAGCAACCAGACCAACTTTCTATTCAGAAATGGCAGAATGAACTACTGTCAAAGTGTAACGATTGAAGTTATGGTTGAAGAACCCTAACCTCACTTGCACTCTAAGTCAAAGTTTGACAAAGAGAACTTGTTAGAGTCCTTGCTGAATTATGATTGCTACTTATACAGGTCTGACTATTTGTACATGTTTACTGATCCATCATCATTACATAATTAAATTAAAATGAAAATGAAAAGAAAAATAAATAATAACTTAGGGAAAAATGGCAGTTCATGACACTACCCCCCTCTCAAGGGTCCTCGTCCTGAGGACTTCTTTTATAGTTCATTGTATGGGTCCCTTAGGTCACCCATATCCATATTTTCATCCCCTAAATTTTCTAAATATTTTCTATCCTCCTCAATTCTTCATCGATTTTCCTCATCTTCTTCTTTATCCTACTCTTTTATCTTTCCTTTTTTGTATTTGTCCTTTTCTTCTTCCATTCTTTTCAAGAATGGATTTCTATTGTACCTCAAGAATGGATTCCTTTTCTACTGTCTCCAATTTTCTTTTATCTTCTTCCAATATTCCTGATTATACTTCTTATTGCCCCATCTATAAAGCACTTTGGCCATGTATCTTCCTGGCAATTCTCTGTTAAACACTTCCTTATCCTCTTTAGCCTCTTGTTGTCTTACTTCTTCTTCTTCCTCTCTCCTATAATTCCTTTCAAACTTTTCTACCAATTCCATTGCATTCTTAAGATTCTCCTTACTCTCCCAAGTATCTTCCTCTGCCATGCATCCTTTCCATCACACTAGGTATTTATCCCTTCCCCATACTTTTCTCTTGTTCATGATTTTCTCTACCTCCTATTCTTCTTCTCTTTCAATTACCACTGGTTGTGGTGCTTTTTTTCTTTGTCTTTCTACTTGCGACTTATATCTTTGTACCCTACTAACATTGACCACTGGATGTATTTTAACCATTCTTGGCAATTCTAATTCTATTGCATTGCTTGAAATAATTGCCTTTACTTTGTAAGGTCCCACAAAGCATTCAGTAAACTTCTCTGTATGTCTTCTAGCCATTTGGTATTTCAGATCTTTTGTACTGAGTAGCACCAGGTCGCCTACTCAGTATTCTTCCACCTCTCCTCTTTCTCTATCTGCATATTGCTTCATCTCTTCTTGCTCTTTCTGTAGTGCTGCTTTAGCTTCCTCTTGTACACTTCTCATTTTTTCCGCAAACTTTTCTGCTCCCTTGTATTTCCCCTTCTTCCTTATCTCAAATTCCATCCTTGGATCTTGCCCGTTATTTGCTTTAAAGGGCAACACTTTAGTTCCTGTGTGCACCTTATTGTTGTAGGCAAATTCAGCTGTTCCCAACCATTCCGGCCATTGCTCTTGTTGATGATCTATGAACATCTGGAAATATTGTTCTAACTTCTGATTCATCCTTTTCATTTGGCCATCTGTTTGCAGGTGAAATGCTGTAGACAATTTTGTCGTGATCCCCAACATGTGATTGAGCTCCTTCATTATTCCTGCTGCGAATTGTAGTCCCCTGTCAGAGATTATGCTATCCAGTAATCCATGTAGTTTCCAAACATTATCTCTAAACAATTGTACTAGTCCCTCTGTACTTATTTTCTCCATAGTAGGTATGAAATGTGCCATTTTTGTAAATCTGTCTACTATTACTAAGATTGTGTTGTATCCTTATACTAAAGGCAACTTCATGATGAAGTCTGCACTAATATGAGTCCATGCCTTTTCTGGAATTGAATTCAGCATCAATTTTTCTGCTGGTGGTTGTGTTTGATTTTTGTTGTACTGGCAGGCATCGCATCCCTCCACATATTGTTTTACTTTTCTCATAACTCCTAGCCACCAGAAATTCCTCGTTACCAGTTCTGCTGTCTTCCACTGCCCTCTATGTCCTTCTATAGGCATGTTATGATGTAGTCTGATTACTTCTGCTCTCAACCTCTTGTCTTTGGGAACATATACTTTCCTCTCTTTCAACATCAAACTGTCCTCTTGATGCCACTCTTCATCTCTTAGCATTTTCACTCCTGCTTGCTTCATCTCTTCTACTGCCTTTATTACTTTGTCATCTCTTGCTTCACATTTCCTTACTTTGTCTAGTAAGTCTACTCCCTCTATTATGACTTCTGCCACTCTTATCTCTTTTACTTTTAACCACTCTTTCTTCACCAAGGTCTGCTCCTTGTTATCCTTTTCCACTCCTACTTCCCAGTCTGACCTCCTACTCAATCCATCTGCCTTTCCCATTTTGCTTCCTGAAATGTGTTTCAAAATGAAGTCAAATCTTGATAAGTATAGTGCCCATCTTGCTTGTCTATGATTGAGCTTCTGGTTGCTCATAAAGTACTCAAGATTCTTATGATCTGTCCAAACTTCGAATTTACTTCTTGCTCCTTCCAGAAAATACCTCCACACCTCCAGATATCGTATTATAGCCAACATCTCCTTGTCATGTATTTCATAATTTCTTTCTGTCTTATTTAATGACTTAGAGATATATGCTACTGGTCTCCATTTACCATCTTTGCATTTAATGGACAGTACTTCTCCTGTTGCAAAGTTAGAGGCATCCGCCTCCACTCTGAGTTCCCTGTCTAGATCTGGTGCGACTAGTAGCAATCTGCTTGTAAAGACCTTCTTGAGCTGTTCAAACGCTGTCTGTTGCTCATCTCCCCATCTCCACTTCTCCTCCTTTCTTATCAGGTTGTTCAAGGGTCGTGCTAACTTTGTGAAATCTTTTACAAATCTCCTATAGTAGTTTGCTAGTCCCAAGAATTTCCTAACATCTTTGACTGTTTTAGGTGTAGGCCAGTTCAGGACTTCTACTACTTTATCCTTTTCCATCTCAATTTTTCCTTGACCCATTGTTACTCCCAGAAAGTTTACTTTCTGTTCCTTCCAAGTACACTTTTCTAGTTTCATATACAAGTTATTTTCTTCCAACCTTCTCAACACTTCTTCTACAATCTCATCATGATCCTCCTCCATTTCTGTTTCTATCAATACGTCATCTACAAATACTTTCCTTTGTTGATCATATCCCTCAAGATCTCATTCATCATGCACTGGAATGTGGCAGGTAAATTTGTCATTCCGAAGAACATCACAACTGGTATAACAAATGAGGTCTTAGTTAAATAACCTTAACCTTACTCGCACTCTAAGTTAGAGTTGACAAAGAGAACTCGTTAGAGTTCCCACTAATTGGCTCAGCTACTTATACACGAATATGTGTTTACAAGTATTTGTCTAACTATTTTATCTCATGTGTCTCTTTTGAGTCATAATGTCCCACATACATTTAGTATTACATAATTATTAGAAAAGAAAAAGAAATAAAATAATCTGCCACTGTGGATCGTTTAGCTCGCCTACTGTTTTATAACACCACCCCCCTCTTAAGGGTCCTCGTCCCAAGAACTTCTTTATAGCTCATTGTAGGGGTCCCTTAGGTCTCCTATATCAAGACTTTTATCCCCCAATTCTTCCAAGTATTTCCTATCTTCTTCTACTCTCCATCGATCTTCTTTATCCTCTTCTTCATTCTACTCTTCTATCATTCCTCCCTTGTACTTGTGTTTCTCCTCTTCCATTCCTTTTAAGAACAGATTTCTACTATATCTGGAGAATAGATTTTTCTTCCACTATCTCCAATTTTCCTCCATTTGCTTCCAGTACTCTCTGTCATACTTCTTATTACCCCATCCATATAGCAACTTTGCCGTGTATCTTCCTGGCAATTCTCTGCTAAACATCTTCCTATCTCCTTCTGCTTCTTGCTGTCTCACTTCTTCTTTTTCTTCTCTACTGTATTCTTTCTTAAATTCTTCAACTAACTCCATCGCGTTTTTCAAATTTTCTTTGCTCTCCCATGTATCTTCTTCCACTGTATATCCTTTCCATTGCACTAAGTATTTGTCCCTTCCCTGTACTTTTCTCTTGTTCATAATCTTCTCCACCTCCCATTCTTCTTCCCCTTCGATTACTACTGATTGTGGTACTTCTTTTCTCTGTTCTTTCACTTGCAACTTATATCTTTGTACCCTACTAACATTGACCACTGGATGTATTTTAACCATTCTTGACAATTCTAATTCTATTGCATTGTTTGAAATAATTGCCTTTACTTTGTAAGGTCCCACAAAGCATTCAGTAAACTTCTCTGTATGTATCACAAAAGGTCACTTACTGAGTTTGTGATTGAAGAGTTTTGGATTCTCAAGCAAGGTAGAATAAGCAACAAAAGATGTTGTTAAGTCTGAGGTCTAATCCTCAGACTATGAAGCC
>Ga0153967_100309_pt1 | contig 23690 bp, 26 predicted proteins | sample TSFL051MetaG_FD_104688 | JGI IMG/M metagenome (GOLD analysis project Ga0153967, IMG submission 104688) | Attine ant fungus gardens microbial communities from Florida, USA - TSFL051 MetaG | ecosystem: Host-associated > Fungi > Mycelium > Unclassified | place: USA: Florida, Paynes | collected...
ATCTCTCATCAACAAACTCACACACCTTTTTCACTCGCTTTCCCTCAGAATCATCACTGCAAACTTGGTCAATGCCTCGTCTTTGGAAACCAGTAGACAACCTACGCTCCCGACTCCGTTCCAATGGTGTAATCTCGAATGTAATCATAATTGTCATTAAGTGCTCGTTGGACAATTTTTGATGATTGCTCAACGAAATCCAACAACTCGGGTGCTTGGAGAATACTGGCACGTTCATCTTCAGTTAGTTCTGTAGTAGGATAAAATCAGCCTAGATACTCACCGAGCATGCTCCAAATCATACCTCTGATCTCTTGGTCAATCTCCTGATCTAGTTTGACACTCTCCTCCTCCAGCTCCTTATCCTGCGCCACGTTCACCGCTTCGAATTCCTTTTCTCGCATTAGTCTCTGCCTGATCTGTTCTTCAATATTTTGCAAGTTTGTATCTGCTTCTGGAGCAGTCGTCTGCACTTCCTTATTGTATATTACACGTTCCTAGAGACAGTAATGCTTGACTCTACTGCTATCATAGTTCACGACAACAGACGTACTTTGTGTGGCAGCTCGAATAGTTCCTCTTCGATATCGACCAAGTTGACCACCGGACGGGGGTACATCTCCCTGCCCACATTTGGCGAATTAGAACTGTGGGTCAAAAATCTTGCTTTATTCACCTCTCCACCATATGATCTGTCCCCGAACTCATCTGCCCCGCATTCGTCCCCCGGTCAGATGTACGATCGCTCTGCCTACTGTTCGTTCTCGGCTGAAGACCAAGTCCAGAAAATGAAGGTGTACCAGGTATAGACGGTGAGGGCGTCAAATCACCGAAAGAATCCGTCCTGCGTCTCCGAGTGCCACCCAGTAGGGAGTCAACGAGCTCCGATACATCTCTTCGGGGGGAAGGACCTACAACCTGAGGGAAAAGAGGATGAGCTCGCAGCGGTTGGGGACGGTGATTGATGTGGACGAACCTCGGGGCGTTTATGGTCGGTTTCCTTCTGCCGTTCTCTGTCCGCTCTGGCCTTGCGTATTTCAGCGAGCTTTGCCCGTTTAGCCTCTATCTCTGCTCTCCTTCTATCCGACATGGGAGTATGTTGTGAGGTCGTAAGAACTGGAGCATCGCGACGCGACTAAATCGGTCCGAGTGGTATTTGCATTTGTTGTTATAATCAATGTCTTTTTCTTCAGCAAAGCACACACAAGGCAAAGGCAAATCGAGTGCACAAAAGACAGAAACAGCACGTGTCTATGCACACCCTCTCCCTGTCCTCCTCCCTGAACACCCTCAATCTCGTATCCAATCCATCCTCTCCTTCCTCGGTCTTTCTCTCCATCGGACGTCCAACCCTCACCGCGAGGGCGTATTTGACCCACACACACGCTCAGTATGGGTTTCCCGATCCGAGGATATATCGGTCTTGTGGCGATGCGGATTTTTCGGAAAAGGGGATTTGTCGAGGAGTGAACCGAGCTGGTATACTCGACAACTCCATCTTCGAAAATCCGGCGGAGAGCGTACGTGCAATCTTACTTATCCATGTCAAGTATCTAATCCTCATCGTGTCACCACCAGAAATGACCTCGGAAGAGGTAACGGCAAAACGACGAGCAGAGCGTAAACAATTCAAAGCCGATCGCGCAGCTGCCATAGCAGCCGTAGCAGAAGAAGCAGAACACATATTTGCCACCCAAGGTCGGGTCATAACGCCAGCTCTGTCAGGGCCTTCCATCCCCTCTGCTGCGACGTGGAAACCACCTTCACTCATCTCTGCCCCAACAAACGACCCACCATCACCACTCCAACAAGAACACCTAGATCCTCTTATCCACATCGAGCACCTCCAGCTCACTCTCCAAGAAGCCTTCTTCCTCCTTTGGACGCTCGACTGTCTAACCATCCTCGACCCATCTTCCTCACAACCAATGTCCCTCCAAGAAATCTGGCAGTCATTCCAACTCGCCCATCTTCCTCCCACATCATCTACACTTGCATCATCAACTCCCTTACTTCAATTCGATAACCCATTCCTCATCAACTACATCGTCTATCACCACTACCGATCACTCGGATGGGTCATCAAAGGAGGCGTCAAGTTCTGCGTAGATTATCTATTGTATAAACGAGGTCCTGTTTTCGCTCATGCAGAGTACGATTTCACTTTTTTTTCCTGTCACGAATGAGCTCAAGTCGATTGACATCTTCTTCGACCAGGTTCGCTCTGGTTATATGTCCAGTCTACGAGGATCCCAAAGATCAAGACAACTCCACTCTCTGCCTTGAAAATTCACGTCCCTTCCCTTGGTCTTGGCTGAGCACCATAAACCGCGTCAATTCCCAAGTGCAAAAGGTCTTACTTTGGGTTTCTTGGCCTCGCTTCCAACAACTGACACCTCAACTTTAGACACTTGTCCTCGTTTATATCACTATACCCGCGCAAAGTCGGGTCTCTCTCGATACCCTCCAAACACCAGCCTGTTTGGTACACTACTCTATTCGTGAAACCATCCTCCGGAGATTCATTCCAGCTCGTATGCGTGATTGAACATTTCCACTCGCATATTGACCGACATCTCTTATGATCCATCGCCAATGTTTTGGTTAATCGCATATTCTATTGATGGCGCATGTAAATGCGACCTAGCCATATCAGGAATACAAACACACGGAACACCATCTAAATGTGATGCCCTCCGATAGCCAACGTCAGAATGAGAGTAAGTCAGGGTAAAGAAGATCAGGAGATGCAGGTATCCAAATAAAAAGCCCACTTGAACATGTGAGGCGCCCCTCTCCTCACTGAAAACCGCTACCATCACCACGACCCATTAGTCTGACAGGACGAATGCGACACACAACTGATTTCGCAATCGATATGGTAGAGATGACACCAAAAGAGAGCGATAGAAATAGATCATATTGCACCTTTGATTCCAACCTTGCGGTATTTTAATTCATAGACCTGATTGAGAACACCATTTGCCCTTTTGCAGTCAAGGTTTTCCTGGTTATCGTTCACAAAGAATGCACATGAGTGGTCCACAAGGAACGTCCGTGTTGCTTCTAACGAGTCAAAAGCGAGTTCCTTATGGATGAACGAGATTGGTATCGTCCTGTAACTAGATTACGAGGATAATCAACGAAAAACCTATGGTGTCCTCGGGAACGTACGCTTTCGAAATGATGATGAGAGCTCGAGTCCGCTCTCGATCTATGAAATGATCCATGATATAGCCACCCATATTTGGGGCTGAAAAATAGAGCTCAAAAAGTGAGCAGTAGTTGCCCACAGCAAGTGCTCGTTGGACCGCCAGTGCATGTTTCACGGCCTCATCTGCCTTCTGTTTCGGTGTTAGTTGACCTACATATAGAATGAGTTCTAAACATTCTGGTCATGAACTCTGAAAATCGGTCATCAGCATCATAATAACCCACCACTCCTATTCCTTCCATGGAGGAACGTAAGTATTCGGTATGCCGTAAACTCTTCGACCTTGCCTGGTATACCAAGATCATACAAATTTTTCAGGGTAGCTTGGCACTGATTATACTCCACCATATCGCTCTGAACAGGGCTTTTCAGCTATTCACAGCATTGAGAACTCACCACAACTCACAGTCTCAAGAGCCATACGCGCGTGAATCTCGTAGACCTCAACGGTGAATTCATTTTGGATTCGTTGGACCTATATAAAAATGGATACAGCAATTATTCTGAGGCATCCAGAACATACCGTGAGATCTTGCCGCAGACTCTTGAACTGACTACAAATCCAGTGATATGGCGTCTTCTCTCGCCAGCGCTTCTTAAGTTCACCTAGGGTTACTTGCAGAACAGCGTAGGGCCTGATGGCTTCTGGTTTAGGCTCCTGGAAGAGAAGCATGAGGCAGCAAGTCATCAACCAGATGGCATGACATACACTAGTTAACCGCAGATATTCTTTGAAGATCTCTCGTGATGTTCCAACAATTGTATGCTCATCCCAATCGAGCACATTCTATCCATTCACAGTATCAGTTCAGTCATGAAAAACCGTATCAGAATGACTCACTGGGTCAGCTTCCGGCTCATCAGGTATCTTCGAAAAAACTGATCCATCTCTCCCGTTAGTCGCTTCGGTTGGCACCATCTGCAACTGCTTCATTCTCTCCAAGTCATGCTCTCGCCGGAACCTCTCCGCTCTTCGACTTAGTGCAAGCTGGTCATTGTAATCAACAATTGAAGAAGAACGGGAACCTGTTGAGACATGTGCATGTTGAGCTTGCTTCAGTGCTTTCTTTGCCTTCTTGCTCATCTGAGATAGACTATTCTCAGATGTGCTAGAGCTTGAAAGTCAGAGGGATACAATGAGCGTGGTACGAGAGCATACGTTTTACGTTTCAGATGGGTGAAGTTGAAAGTGGGCTTAGGAACGAGACTGGGATACCGTCAAGAAGCCATGAGAATGCTATCGATAACCGTAGGGCCACCTACCTTTTCAACTGGACACCTTCCCAGTCCGTCGTCCAGAGCGTTTGAGCGGTGAAGGCATCGGCGATTACCTGTCTAAGTTCAGCCTGAGCATCTTTCCTGTTTGCATCAGTCATTTGTCCAAGGCACTTTGCGACCCAGTCTCTGTTTTGAGAGAGGTGTTAATGAAAGTATGAGCTAACCGTTTTGTGCTGTTTAAAACCCACTTGAGTGGACGAGGCCAAGATTCGCTAGACATTGTAATAAGCGGTGTACAAAGAGTACACTGCCGCTGTGAGAATATTGTCACGGCACCAAGCAAAGCAAAACATTGCCGCTGGAGAGAAATCTCTCATTAATGAGAGAGGAAGTGTAATTACATTTGTATACCGCAATAAACAAGCAGATGCTAAGACACGGTGTGCGAGATATGGTACACTACTGACTATACTCCTTGGGTGGTCCCGAATTAGGTGTGATTGTAGTAGGTGAACTTGTCTTCTGACCTGTGGTAAAGGTATTTTAAATACGTTGTCAACATGGGATGGAAGGGAGTCCATTCATGGCATGGACTGTCATATTTTGTGTTGGTTGGTAGGCTATGACCTAAAGTCTGCGAGAGGCCTCTCCATGATGAGGTCATGTTGGAGGAAATTGACTTTGATAGAAGGCTACTTCGACTGGTAGGTACAGTGTTTGTGATAGCTCACACAGGGTCCGGTATATATTTTGTAGGCAGAGTATGATCGGGGTGATATATCCTCTGATTTGTTCTCGAGTCTGTGTTGCTTCGCCACATGGGCATAATGGGTCTTTGGCAGAGGACGAACCTCTGGCAGTACTCGCCTGGACAGCTGTAACCTGTCCTGCACTGTAGAAATCACCTGAGGACTTTTCTTTGTTCAGCTAAGAAGTAAGTGGGGTGGAGGAAATACATGATTGTTGGTATTGAAAAGTTGCAAGGACATCAACCTGTACTGGCTTGACCACTGGCTGAGTGTTGCAGGATCTCGATGTGATTGTTGTCATACTCTATGGCAGCAGTCTACTCACTCTTTTATAAATCTTGGTGTGGTAGCCACTCTCCCTTGAAAAAACATATTCAATGAAAGAGGTAACCCCAATCCAACTATCACGAAGAAAACTGGGACACAGAAAAAAATACAAATAAGGAGAGTAAGTCTAGGCCTGAAATGTAACAAGTTGCAGTGAAATGAAAGGGTCAATTGATAGAAGAAGCAACAAGGGTGGATAGAAGTAACAGGAGCTACCAGGGCATGTAAGGAGTATCAGCAAGATATACCCTTCAATCACCCATTTCATGGCATCCATAATCTCGGTAGTGGTTATCTTGAGAGATGAAGAAAGAACCGAAGTAACAAGAAAATGGAACGACGGATATATATTAAAAAATACGCATCTAAACTCTCAGATCCGTCGTAGATTAGGCTCTAACATTATCAATGTCCATTAGCAATCCCTCCATTAGCAATCTTTCCATTAGCAATCCCTCCACTAGCGGTCCCTCCATTCACATGACCGTTCATATGCCCATTAACAACTCCATTAACAACCCCATTTTTTATTTTCAGATCCTTCAGATACTTGTCGGCTTTTCCAAGCATCCAGATCGTGAACGAGTGCTTGAAGTTTGGGTATGCAATAGCGCAAGTCTTGTTGAATACACCTTCAATCGCTTCCTGTGGCCATGAACCATTCTACCAAATAACACCATTTCAGGTCAGAGACCGGGAGTTCTAGATAAGAGAAAACAGCATACAGGACGTTGCCGAGACATTACCAGCCGAACAGCCTTTTCAATGGGTTCAGCGTGGGGGTATTCTGCATACATAAGGCCCATGACGGCCCAGCACGTTTGTACTACTTGGGTATCTTGATGTTCGACCCAAGCACTGAGCTCGCAAGACTGGTACCACATGTTAGGGACAAAATCTAGTATCACAACCTCAGGCCTATTAGCATACCTTCCAGCTTTCGCCCCATCCACCATCTGCTCGCTGTTTCTCGATTAAAAATTCGCAAGCTCTTCTTGAGGAGTCACTCGTTTCGTAGGTCTCACCGACCAGAGATAGAGATTCAAGAGCAAATTGGGTGGCGTAGGTGAAACAGATACCCCATGAGCCAACCCAGCCCCCTTCAGGCTTCTGAATGTCATGGAGATATTTGAGAGCGCGTTGAATGGTTTGCCTAGGACTAATTCGAGCTTGCTTCTAGAACAAATAAGTTACTTACTCAATATCTTCAGGGCGATAGCTGGGATATATTTGGCGGAATATAGCAAGAGAAGTTATGACTGATGTTGTGCACTCAGGATATGCATATTCAACCATGATATCCCCTGCGTTGAATTTCTTAGGAATTTGAATCTTTTGAGCGTGATCGACTTACCGAAAACTTCAACAGGGTTGAGCAACTCCAGCCATGTGGGGCCTCTGATAGGTTCATAAGAGGCATAACCACCAGATGGATTTTGCATGGAAAGGAGGAGGTCGACTGTGTCATACAAGCGACATTCCGAAATAAGCTGCGGCGTAAAGCTTGAATGTTGTTATGACATGGCTGAGAAAAGCAGGTGATAAAACTCACTCAAGTCGATGCTGAAGATACATAATCGCTTTGAGGGCTTCACCTGTGCAGTCACTGACCGTATAACCTTGTTCCTTAGTGCTAACACACGTATCAAGTCGGTAATTCAAGTAATTAATGTGAAAGATATACCTAAAGCCCCATGCACCCTTCGTTTCATGCCTATAGCTTGTATGAAAGTGTCTAGGATTGTCCCTGATTTGCGATTGGTCGAGCCATTCTAATGCCTTGATCAAGCTCTTTCTATTTTCGTCTAGTTCCGCGAGGCCAGTCTCGACAAGAGCTTGCGTGATGAAGCCTATATCCCAGACCTGGCTTCCATTCGTTCCACACATCCTCATACCATCCTCTCCCAGCCACAAGAAGTCCTGGCGCTTGCATTCATGCATCTTGTATGCATGGCTCCCTGGCCCATCGACATGAGCTCGCACTATGAGATTGAACATTTTCGAGACAGGACCAAGGGTTTGATATCCAGTATTTTCATCTTCACAAACGACAAGGTCATATACCTTTTTGAGGGCAGCCGAGCGGAGAGGGGGTATCGCACATTGTTCGTACGTGGCGAAAATTAAAGCAAGCATATCGAATAGTGTGGAGTGTGGAGTATACAGGTCAACAGAGCAGACATTATTTCGCTGGTCTGGCCAATAGATGGAATAGTAATCCTGTGTATAAAGTTCCTGAGGATACAAAGATTATTAGCTTTGTCATCAAACTTCTGCATATCAGTTCACCTGACGCAGCTTCAGGATGAGATCATTTTCAGGGAATGTGTATTTGATCCCATAGAGGTAGCTCATGGGAATAAAGACCGCACGAATATGAATCCACCATCTATGTGGGTGAAAGGGTAACCATTCTGGTAACAGCCTTGCAGTCGTCAAGCTGATATCTCGTCATCGTATAATTGAACGCACCAGAATTCGGGAAGGATTGGATTGTTCCCTTCCCAGTCATAGACATTTAATAGAGACAACCAGAATTTGCCCCAGGTGGGAATCGCAGTAGCACCACCTTTTCAATTCAGAAGATCTTAACTTCCTGGCCTCTTATTCGGCTGCAAATACTCACCTAGTTTATGTAGGCAAGCACGTGCCTTAGTGCAGACGGGGTGGTCGGCGTCGACGCCGAGAATACGAAGTGCAACGTAGTTCAATCCAGTTCCAAAGCATGATGAGGGGCCTTCAACATGTCTACGGAATGGTTCAGTGGTTAGCCAGATTCTTGGTCACAGTGGCAAACGCACATGCCCCACCCACCGTCTTCAGGGTGGGCGCGGTTAAAGAGGTACCTGATCATCTCGAGGCGCTCTTCTTCTTTGAACGTCATCCCAGATATATAGGAACCGATAACAAGACCAGGAAGTAGGAACATAGGTCCACCGTATTCTCCAGGCCAGTGTCCGTCGTGCGACTGCAAATGCCTGTAGAACTCATACCCGTTCTTTGCTGCTTGAAGTATGTCTTGTGTTGGAGGAAGATCAGGAAGACCCTAAAACTGCTTTTGAGAGAACAGAAGACATGGCTGAGCAGAAACATACGGTTTCCAAACCCAACCAGTATTTGTCGATTTCATTCTGCGGCCAGGCCTTGCATTCCTCGTCGGTTTTGAGGTAGTGCCATGTATGGCGACCACCGTCACTTACAAGCAGTCTCCAGCGCGAGTAGTCAGTGAAAGGACTCTTGCCAGAGAGTGCGACGTTGGCTGTTGTATACATAGCCGAAGGTGGAATCGTATGATCGTATATGATGTGTTTCTATTGCGCAAAATGCCGAAGATGCCGAAGATGCCGGATCGGTGTCTAACTCTTAGTTCTCCCCAGTATGTCCTTCCGTGACGCGAATGTCATCGTCATTGAGACAAGCAGGACTGTTGTGAAAGCAGGGCTAGGTCTCCCTGATCTCCTCAAACCTCCTTCAGTTGTGAGTCACCCGGTCTGCTGCTGATTCTTACTCAATGATGAAGCCAATTGCATAGGAAATACTTGCGCGTGTCGGCATCAGAAGGGGCGTACCAGGAGACACTAATGTCCCTACACGTGATGCCAGTGTTTTTGATGCAGCGACAGCTTCCAGCAGCCGGGCAACATCTGCCCTGCCACAGCCCATGAAGGCTGCTGTTACGGATTACCTAGTCGGAGAGCAGTTGGATGAAGCTCTTAGAGCCAACCAGGACATAATCGTTTCATGGCCATTCGCCAAGGGAGATGTTGCAGATTGGATCCAAGCAGAGGCAATCTGGTGTGTGGATTTCCTGTCCTGACTATCAACTATTGTTTTAAATAAACACAGGGAGTATGTCCTCTTTAATAAGCTACAACGTCGGCGTGTCCAAAACGAGTCTCCAGTCTTCCTATCCACCTCTCCAGGACTCTCACGCTTAACCTATGAACGACTATGTCAGATGTTCTTCGAGCACTTCAATGTCCCGGGTTTTGGGGTTATGGAACGCCCTATGGCTCAACTCTATGCTGGAAACAGCCTAAGCGGTGTTGTTGTTGACATTGGTGACTATGAGATCGACATCACGCCAATATATGAGGGGTTCATTGTCCGCCATGCAATAATGCAAATGCCGTTAGGGCTCAAAGACTGTGAAATTTACCTTGCCAATCTTCTACGGTCCAACCAAAATATCATCAACGCCCTTTCTCCCTCTGAAAGTCCGCTCGATCCCGAAACCTTGACGGGACGATTAGTAGAGCTGGTTCAGCAATTATGGAGAGATGGTCACATCAAAATACCTTTAAATGGCGGAACAGTCATTCCTGACGATGAGGGGGTGACCGATATCGCAGCCATCGTTGTGGCAGGAAAGGAAAAGGCAGTTATTGAGAGTGGCATGAGGAGGAAGGCAACGGCGAGGGCAACAGCTGCTGAACTCGCCCGCGCCCGTGAAATTGAAGATTTGGACCTGATCACAGTGCAGTTCGCCGGGCTTTCTCTGACTGTCGGAAAAGAACGCCATAGAATGTGCGAGCCGCTATTTGATCCGAGGCTAATAAGAGGTCTTAGTGGGATTACACCGCGCGATAGTAAAGAATTGGTCCATCCTCTGCAAGAATTGGTAGCACAAGCTGTCAGACTCACGGATATGGATCAGCGCAACTCTATTTGGGGAGGATTACTTGTCACAGGGGACATGACGCGATGCATAAAAGGTGCGTACGTTGTGCTGACGGTGTTATACTGAGACTGAATTCCCTCAAGGAATCGGTTTCGCTCTCCAGTCTAGACTGGCACCATACATGTGCAACTCTGATGCATCTCTGGATATCCAGCCTCGTAGTATACGTCTTCTTTCAGTCCCAGAATATTATTCGGAATACCGAGAAACAGGGAACGGCTATGCCGGCTTTCTGGGAACTAGTGTCGCGGCCAAGGTTTGCATTGTCTGTTTTGCACCATTGCGCCATGTTCTGACTGCTCTGCAGATCATCTTCAACGAACCTGGAGGACGAAACTATGTGACAAAATCAGAATACGGAAGCAGGGGACCAAGCTCTATAATAGACATGACACCCTTTCTCATATAATGTGTATAACTGTTCTTGTCGATACATGTGCGATACATGTGCATGGCAAATAATGTGGAGTGATCTTCACAGCACGGATTTTAAACAAAGGCATTTCCCCAGATGCATGGCTCGCACCACAACATAGTGGATTATTGATCGCAAGGGAGAAAAATCTTCTACATTTGGTAAATCAATTCACCTCACTCACTCCTAGGTGATTTCTCTCTTCTCTTTCTCCTTTCTATTTACTGCTATAACAATCCCTCCATACGTGCTGCTACCCCAAACATCCACTAGAAAACTTCGCCTGCACCCTCCTCCTATGGCCACATGCCTTTCGTAGATACACCATCTAATGTTGGGTCCTGCTTAGGCCTTCCGCATCTTAGTACTAGCTTGCTTGTTGCGCAATATAAATGCTGAATCAAAAAAAACAATTCACCACATGATCCGATTATCAATTTTAAAAATAGTATTTCAATAGACTTATACCCTCTCCATCGACTTCACGCAATGCCATTCGCAACTAAGCAGAGGAGCCCGCTTGAGCAGAAAGGGTGAGTAATCGCCTTCTGGCGAGGTCATACGCGTAAATCGCGTCAACGAACGCGTAACACTGACTTTAATACCAGGATAATGACAGACGTTGAACAAGGAGAAAGGCCAGTTGTTAAGAAGCGGAAGCTGGAGAATGGAGGGTCGTTTGCCTCTCAGGCATTGCAGTCACAACCGTCTTTCGCGGACGTTCTGGAGAGGTTGAAAAAGGAGGAGACGAATGCAATAGGTATATTCGAGACTCATCGTTTCATGTAGTAAGTCTCACTCATTCCTTAGAGGCAGAAGGAGGTGCTGGTAAATGGGCGCGTCCCGCATTGCCAAAAATTGACCCAGATCGAGATTCAATAAGTAGGTAGAGAGCAGCTCTTGGGACGCTTTATCTCAAGACTCGGCTAGTTTTCCAACAGATAGACGTAGAAGAGGGAGTAGATGGCAAAGGCCTTTTTGGCATCCGGATGTATGGTGTCACAGAGGTGAGTGGACCTATGGCTCGAACTTAAGTCTCTTGTTTTATAGTTTTGTAGGAGGGGTACAGTGTCATGACATATATCACCGATTTTCTACCTTATTTCTACATCGGAATGCCACGAGGCTTCCGGGATGAGGACCTCAGTGCTTTTAAGGAACATCTGAACGTAAGCAGTAGTGTGTCCTCTCCGTGTTCTGAATGCTAATTCTGCCAAAGCATCTGGCTGGAAGTAATTTGGTGAAACGAGTGGAAAGAGTGTCTAAGCGTACTCTGTGGGGCTATAAAGGAGATGATTGGATACCGTTCCTCAAGTTGACAATATCAGATCCCAAAAGTCTCCCAAAAATTCGAGATAAGTTAATGTATCTCCAGCTTTTTGGCTTATTAATCTTACTTTCTCCCTTCTGTACGTCTCTTTGAGCGCGCAGAGTGCCAATTTAGGGATTTATTTCCTCCTGATCCGGTCCCTACGTTCGAGAGTAACCTGGTTTTCACTCTGAGATTCATGATCGACACCAAGGTATCGTCTCTTCGCTGTGCTCTAGGCGTATATTCTCATGAGGTACTAGGTCGTTGGTATGAACTGGATTGAAGTTCCGGCAGGCAAGTACAAATTAATCCAAGACCAACACAAACGTTCTCATTGTCAGATTGAGCTTCACATGAGGTATTGAAGATCTTTTCCGTCATCATATACGCTAATGCTCACTATCACTAGATATGATGCTTTCACCTCGCATTCACCAGAAAATTTCTGGCAGAAAATGGCACCCCTTCGCATTCTAAGCTTCGATATTGAATGTGCGGGCAGAAAGGGCATCTTCCCTGAGGCAGAAGAAGATCCAGTCATTCAGATTGCCAACATGGTGACACAGAATGGCAAGTGGTTCTGAAGTATGCTCCATATGCTCTCACTCTGAACTCATATCAGGAGAGGATAAACCATTCATTCGGAATATATTTACACTTAGCTCTTGCTCGCACATTGTTGGATCCCAGGTCCTGTCTTTTCAGGAGGAAAAGGTGATGCTTGAGCAATGGCGAGAATTTGTTGCGCAAGTTGATCCTGATGTTGTCATTGGGTATAACATTGCCAATTTCGACTTTCCTTACCTGATAGATCGAGCGAAGGCCCTGAAGGCGAGTGGTTTCCCTTACCTAGGACGATTGAGAGGTTCGTGTTGGATATGCAGCTCTCTTGGTTTTGTGTTTAAACATGGATAGGTGTGAGAACTGAAATCAAAAGTACTCACTTCTCTTCGAGGGCTTACGGCCAACGAGACTCGAAGGAAACTCCTCTTGACGGCCGGCTTCAGATGGACTTGTTACAATTCATGCAGCGAGAACACAAACTTCGCAGCTATACGCTCAACTCAGTTTGTGCTCAGTTCCTTAACGAACAGAAGGAGGATGTACACCACTCTGTTATCACGGAGCTGCAGAATGGAACACCAGAGTCTCGCCGACGTCTAGCCGTGTACTGCTTAAAGGTGAGAACTTCGATATCTTTCTGACCTATAGTCCTCATCTTCTACAAAGGATGCTTACCTGCCGCAACGACTGTTAGATAAGCTAATGTGCTTTGTCAACTATACGGAGATGGCACGTGTAACAGGCGTACCATTCAACTACCTCCTGTCTCGTGGTCAAAGTATCAAAGTGCTTTCGCAGCTATTCAGAAAGGCAAATTCCGAGGGATATGTTATCCCTGCACTCAAAGGAGAAGGTGAGTTAATTACGGTCTTGACGGAGTGTATACTAAGACTGGTTTTACCAGGTTCTGATGAAGCCTATGAAGGAGCAACTGTCATTGAGCCTCAGAAAGGCTATTATGACGCACCGATTGCGACGCTTGATTTCAGTTCGCTTTACCCTTCCATTATGATGGCTCATAATTTGTGCTATACCACTTTGTTGGATAAGACTACTATCGATAAGTTGAATCTTGTCAAGGATGTCGACTACATCCAGACTCCTAACAACGGTATGTCTCATTGAGACTTATAGCGTGCATGCTTAACTTCATCAGACTTTTTCGCTACAATTGCCAAGCGGAAAGGCTTATTGCCAACCATTCTCGAAGACCTCATTTCCGCCCGAAAACGAGCCAAGGCCGACCTCAAGAAGGAAAAGGACCCGTTTAAGAAAGCTGTATTGGATGGTCGACAGCTTGCTCTCAAGGTATTTCATCCACGTAATTCCTCAGTTTCACACCGATAGTCTTTCCTTAGATCAGTGCGAATTCGGTATACGGTTTCACGGGAGCTACTATTGGCAAGCTCCCATGTTTAGCTATCTCATCCAGTGTAACAGCGTACGGCCGTCAAATGATTGTGAAGACCAAAGAGGTCAGACTTTCCTTTCTTTTGATCTCGATAGATACTCATGAACTGCAGCAAGTAGAAGCTGAATACTGCATAGCCAATGGGCATACTCATGATGCTCATGTCATTTACGGTGACACCGATTCTGTGATGGTAAAGTTTGGGCCAACTGATCTCGCTAAAGTAATGGCTCTTGGTGCGTAAACTCGGTTGAACGTACGCGATTATTTATAACTCGCTTTGCAGGAAGTGAAGCCGCTGAATTTGTTACTGCAAAATTCATCAAACCTATTAAACTTGAATTCGAAAAGGTCTACTGGCCGTATTTGCTCATCAGCAAGAAACGGTATGCAGGTTTGTATTGGACCAAAGTGGAGAAGTATGACAAGATGGATTCCAAGGGTATTGAGGTGTGATGTCTGTTGTACAGCTAATCTTCTGGGCTGATCATCAGATAGACTGTGCGAAGAGATAACTGTAGACTTGTTTCCACTGTCATTGAGACCAGCCTACATAAACTCCTGATCGACAGAGATGCCAAGGCTGCAGAGAGGTTTATAAATGTAATCGTGTTCTATATTCTTCAACTTATTCTTTATCGCAGTTACGTCAAGCAAGTGATCTCGGACCTCTTACAAAATAAGATTGATATGTCTCAGCTTGTGATCACCAAAGCATTGGCTAAGACGGGTTAATGAACATCATCTCTCGAGTAATGATCAAGTGGATCTGACTCTGCACCATAGACTACACTGGGAAGCAAGCACACGTGGAACTTGCAGAAAGGATGAAGCAGAGGGATGCTGGTTCTGCTCCTGCTTTGGGAGACCGTGTTGCGTATGTCATCGTCAAGGGTATCAAAGGTATCGCAGTCGCTTTTTCGGACTCTAGATCATTGCTAAGCCACCTATTCCAGGGGCTGCGGCATATGAGAAGTCGGAGGATCCTCTTTATGTGCTCGAAAACAGCATTCCTATTGACACAAAATACTACCTGGAAAATCAGCTGTCGAAACCACTGATGCGAATCTTCGAACCTATCCTCGGAGAGAAAGCGACTTCCTTGTGTACGTCAGCTCTCCTTCCTTTCCAACGAGTCAGAGCCATAAAAGATTTTTTCTGTAGTGTCTGGTGACCATACTAGATCGATACAGATAGCTACTCCAACCGTAGGAGGACTCATGAAGTTTGCTGTGAAGACCGTTACCTGCCTTGGGTGCAAAACAGCATTGCGGTCAAATAACAGTGTCCCAAGTGTGCCTTTTTACTCCTTCCTCGGAATATCAGGCTGAGTTGGTATGTGCTAGATGGTGCCATTTGCAACAACTGCCGTCCCAGAATATCCGAATTATATCAAAAACAAGTGACGATGACTTCGGAGTTGCAAGTACGATTCGCTCGACTATGGACACAATGCCAGAGATGTCAAGGTTCCTTACATCAGGTGCGAATTACTGTTTCTCTGTGAGATTTGGTCCTGAGGAGAATTGAAGGATGTCTTGTGTACGAGTAAGGATTGCCCCATATACTACATGCGAAAAAAGGCCCAGAAGGATGTTGAAGACGCAAATGGAGTGCTGGAGCGTTTTGATGAAGAGATGTGGTGATAATGACGTGTTTATGAGTTACCTTCGTATTTAAAATTCCGCTTGGATTGATACACTATTTGATATACCGCGATTTTCACGAGTCTGCCCATCGTTTGTGTTGCGAACCATGCGGTGAATTTGCACGTCATCAGATGCGAATAGCATCAAAGGGGGTTCATGAGATTAGTTTATGAATCTATGGATTGAATGAAGACACTCTAAGGAACGGTAATATCAACGGAATGATTTTGAAAAAAAACAAGAAGTCGACGACCAGTACGAGGTGTGCCAGAGAGCAGCCTACGATACGTCGTATGCGCAACTGACGCCAGCGTTCCCTCTTCCTCTCAGTGGCAAGCAGTAGCCATTGCTGCCTGCTGGGTAGGAGGCCACCAGATTCCCTCGGTTAAAGCCCCAGCAAGAAAAATCACATCCATGAACACCAAAATGTTCGCGATTCGATGAGCCGTCAGCAAAGATCTTACAGGGTGCAAGCGTTCGTTTCGCTTTTCCTACATCTAAGGGACCTTTCTGAATTCAAAACCCCCCCACCAAACACATTAGCGAGTGCAACTACACATACACTCAGCTGAACAAGCAGCAAGTCATCAAGCAGGACCACACGACTTAATCTTTCGCTCCTATTCTCACTATGATACTAGCTCTGATTTCGTACTCTCCCTTTTTTCTTATTTTCTCTTTCCTCTCTCGTTATTTAGAAGGGGGCTGAAAGTTAACTGCGGACTGTGTACGTACACCGCGTAGTAATAGATTATTGAACCAAATAATCTGATTATTCTTTCGCGGCATTCACCGTGATTGATCAGCACTCAATTGGGCATTAAGAACTGTATAGTTTCACCAACCATAACATACCGATATCAATCTGGTTCCTCGAGACATTACCGACAACCATCACACTGGTCAGCAATGGCCCCAACAAAGAAATCCAAGGCGACAAAAAGCACTGAATCAATCAATGCCAGACTTGCTCTGACCGTGAAATCGGGGAAGTATACCCTCGGTTACAAGTCTTCCCTTAAGGCGATGACGAATGGTAAAGGTGTGTGTGCTTCGTTCCCTATCTTTCCGGGGGCTGGAGCGTGAGGCTGAGAAGGTCCCTTGAGCTGATAAAATACTTTTTTGTTTTCCGCTCCTCTGGATGGTCTTGATTTCTTCTCTTGGCCTTACTTGGTTGACCTGGTTTCTGGTGGTCAGCCAAACTCGTGTTGATTGCTGGCAACTGCCCTCCTCTGCGTAAATCTGAGCTAGAGTATTACGCCATGCTCTCCAAGACTAGTGTCCATCATTTTGCTGGAAACAATGTCAGTCTTGGTACTGCTGCTGGAAAACTGTTCCGCGTTAGGTATGTCGTTGTTATGGATATGGTTCAATTGAAAATTTATCAATCCAGTGTCATGACTGTCACCGACCCCGGAGACTCGGACCTTCTTAACTTCGCTGCTGAGGGTAATGCTGCCTAGGCCTATATTTGATGGTTTTTGTCTTCTTTCCATATCTATGCGTTTTCTTACGTTCATCCGTGTGTATTATGAGTATGGCTCTGTGTCATGTGTTGGATTACTTCAACATGGGGTATGGATCAAGGTCATCCCACAAGCCGTTTAGCTGAAAAAGAGCTCATTGACGCGACGTATGGTATCAGCAGGACTTGAGACAGAGTGTCCAATTGTACGAGGATCAGAAAATATTTCGTAGTCATTGCCACCCTAGAGAAGTATGTCAGACATTACATGTGTTATTGTGCAAGGTACTAACTGGGTGGCATTTATCGCCGAAGAAGTGAATCTCGTTGAAATTTTCGTCCTCAAGTCTACGAAGAGCGTACGTCTTGTCCCAACCACTAGGGAAAATATCAAATGAGAGTTGGCCACCGATAGCGAAAGTCAAGCCATAATCAGAGAATTTTTCCCTGAGGACTTGAACGAATTTTGTTCGATAACCATTTTGCTATATCTGGTAATCAGTACCGCGAGAAAGCGGGTTTACGAATCGTACCTTGTCAATTCGTTCAAATTCGACCCTTTCCAGAGCACTACCATCCTCCGTCAATCGTAAAGAATTACCATATATATGTGACCTGACCTCGCGTTACGACCAATTGGACTAACATTGATCATGCCTTGACGAAATTCGACAAAGGTTCCACTAGTGAGGTATTCAATGAATGGAACAAAGTACATGTAGGTAATGGTACTTACCGTTTAATGGGAATGTCTAAGTCGGCAATGTAGTGGAGAATGAAGTTCACTAGAATTTTGTAACGCTCCTCGCCAATAAAGCTAATGAACGATTCGGAAGGTAGAGCTTGACCCAATTTATATGCGGTCAGGCCATTCTCGAAGAAACAATAGTCCATGTCGGCAAGCACTATACTTATATTCCGGAGAGTAATTTCAATGGGGCAAGTATGAACTTACGGTCAGTTCCAGGCATTTCTAGTTGTTCCTTGATTTTAGGAAGATCAGAGCCGCTAACAACTCCAACAGCAACCTTCTTGCGTAACTTCTTCAATGTCTCGATTATCTCTGCGGACGCTGCCTGCCAACGTGGATGATTGAGGAACACCATTAGGGTGTACACTCGCTTAGATGAGAAAACATACTTGACGCGCAGGCGTAAGCGTCCCATCTACATCAAAAAGGCAAACAGCGTTGCGCGGCCTGTCTCTGAAGCTCTTGGACATAGTGATTGGACTATGACAGTCAATATGGGGACAATCAGTCGGAGATTGCCGAAACAGTGATATGATCAACTCAGGACTGATGCTTGGTTCTAAATACTGTTCCAGCAACCAATGCAGTCGGCTTATAATCTCCCGCGGGAACTGTTGGACACGCTAACCCTGCAAAGTTTACGTTTGGACAAACCGCCACCACCGGATTACAAACATGTTCCCAATGCCGATCCTACCGATGGTGCTGTAAACCCTGGAGCAAATGTTGGTACTCGTGCATGTAATATCTGCTTAGGCGTCACTTTCATGGATGTAGACGAACAAAGGATACATTTCCGTTCGGATTGGCATCGATATAATGTAAAGACGCGACTTTCGGGTGGACAAGCTGTATCTGAGGAGGCATTTAGTCGGCTCGTAGAAGGTATGTTTTGTAGCTGCTTGCAGATCTAAATCAATGTACTCATTTTTATAGCTTTGGATGACTCTTTATCCGGCTCTGCATCGTCATCAGCGGAAGAATCTTCAGGGGAAGGTTCTTCGGATGCGGTGACCACCCTCATTAACAAAACTAAGCGTCTCGGCCCGCAGGTCAACTCAGAAGCAGGTGATGAAGCATCTCAGCAGAAAAAAGTACCACAATCACCGCTTGTATGGTTCAACTCCCAGAAACATCATACTCAACTGGGTATCTATCGAACTATCTTTCCGTCATACATTGAGTCAAACATGTATCTCGATGAACTCAGAGAGATGCAGTCAGGCGGTCTCGACGGAAGAACTTGGGCCATGTTTATGGTTGCAGGAGGTCACTTTGCCGGAGCCATTGTCAAAGTAGGAAAATCGGATGAAGAAAGAAAGGAGGAGGAGGAGGAAGCTGTTGATGGAAGGAAGAAGAAAGCCAAGAAGCCCATTTCGGAGACAGAAGTGCTGCGACATAAGACCTTCCATCGCTATACGAGTGAGTACTTTATCAAGAATTCTCTGTACCCAGTCATACTGATATCTGACCTAGCAAGAAGAAAGCAGGGTGGCTCACAATCATTGAACGATAATGCGAAAGGTAATGCAAAAAGTGCCGGTGCTATTTTACGTCGTTATGGTGAACAGGCTTTACGAGATGTAGAAATATGATTTCTTCCAGCGTATCTATATTGATTTTCCAGACAGGATATCCGCAAACTGCTCCTTGATTGGGCCGAGGATCTCGACGCATGTGAACGAATTTGGATTCGCGCTAGCACTTCAAATCGCCGAATATTCCTTGATTTTGAAGGACTTATAACCAAAGGTGATGTTCGCCTCCGAACGTTTCCTTTCCCGACACGTCGACCGGTCAGTCTTGCGAATTGCCTTTGTTGGTTTGAGATCCAATATAAATATATCGGGCTAGACACAATCTGAACTTGCACGCTGTCTTCTTGAACTCATCAAGCCCAAAGTTTCTCACTTCACAGAAGAGGAACTCCGCGAGCAGGATGAAGCCTACCTTGCCTCCATTAAACCGAAGCCTCCTAAGCCTGCTCCTCAGCCACCGTCCCAACAGTCTCAGCCTCTTCCACTACCCAAACCGAAGCTTACGAAAGATGATGAAATAATTAAAAACAAGTGGATTCGTGCGTTTGATATGATATCTCGAGATCGCCTCGAGGCGTTTAAAGCGTTCTGGGACCGTGAAGCAGATGCATTAGGCGGAATAAATGCACTCATACCCGAGTATGCTTGCGACGATGTAAATGGGAATCTGAAAAGGGCAGCGACGTTTCTACAAGCTGCTGCAGCTGCAGGAAGTGAAGATATTCTTCAGTGGTTGTTGACAGACGGGAACGCGGATCCCACCGTACCGGTTTGTCGCGATGACGATCAAGATATCCCGGATGACCGGCAAGAACCCGATGGAGAATCCGTCCCTTTAAAACCTGGCGGCCACCGAACCGCATATGATCTCTCCAGGACGAAAGCCGTGCGTGATATTTTCCGGCGATGTGCTGCAGCATACCCAGATAACTGGGACTGGTTCGTAGCGGGTCGAGTTCCGAGTGGTTTGAGTAAGCAGATGGAGGATGAGAGGGATGAGAGAAAAAAGGCGCGACGGAAAGGCTTGAAAGAAAAGTTCAAGGAACGAGAACGGGAGGCAACCACGAAAAAAGTTGCTGTTGGAATGGTTGACTTAATACCAGAGCCTCCGCCTGCCTCAAAGCCAGAAAATAAGACTGGTCCACAAAAGTTGGGAGGTGTTTCCGGTGCTACTGAAGGCATTGCTGGGCTTACACCGGAGATGAGAGCCAGGGTTGAAAGAGAGCGCCGAGCAAGGGCAGCAGAAGCTCGCCTTCGGCAGTAATACCTTGTATTTCTTAAAATAGTCTCAGATGCAATGCATATAATGGACCTCATGAAACTTCTCTACCCTTCACTCTTAATGGGTGATCCGACTCTTCAATTCTCGTTGTTGACCTTGAGAGGATTGATGAGCGCAAGAACGACGTGAATTTCTTATTGACGGACTTTGCCCCACTTGTGAAGCTAGGTCAGTTGTGATGTTCATCTTGAATATGATTCTTGGACCTCGACTGCGGTATTGGTTTCTCTGACCCGCATCATGGTTCTGCAAGTTAGCTGTGAAACGCAATTCATATATGCAACGCCGCTTTGTTTGATCTATGTTCCTGCTACTTCATAGGGTTATTTTCGGGCAAGTCTTACGTCTATCGCCTCCAGACTCTCCGGTCGGTTAGTCCCGGCCAGTCCCGTCTCACCACCAGCATTCTAAGTTTCAATTTGTCACGAAATGTAATTTCCCGCAAAGACCAAGGTATCCGACCAATCTTCTGCCAGAAGATATCTATCAGAAAATTAGGTCTGACGTGGAGGCACGACATAGTTAAGTCTATTGGGTCGAATTCGTGAGCGGAGTATCTGACACAAAGTCTCGATTGCCCTGTCAATTACCAAGTGTGAACCTCACACAATTTCTATTTGTACACGTTAGAGTCCTCCCGCTATATTTATTCGACGGGTGCATAATCTTTGTTCCTCTTTAAAATAACACCCTTCCTTACCCATTGACTGTTTGGAGAGCAGTCCACTACCATAGACTATGAACGAGCACCGTGTAATAAATTGTCGATTCAAAAAAAAAAAAGAGAGAGAGCAGTCCACTAGTGGAATTTTTCGACTCTTTTCCTAACTCGCCATACCATAAAATGAAGGAGGCTTAACTTCCCTTCCCTTCCCCCCCTTTCTTTGACTCCATCAAAAGTGGTAGTACACAAAAGCTCAACTCATCGAACCGCGCAGATTTTTCTCGTTTCCTAGCATGAACAGTGGTGCGAGTCCAAAGAACAGATGAACTGGTCGTCTGAACAATGTCGTGCGACGAAGCCCTACCATGCTTACTTTCGCTCGTCCGAGCACCTCTAGACCATCGTCCATCCGCTCTCGCTCCTCTTCTGATGCTGCTTCTTCTCCTGCACACAAGATTGACACGTCGGCTTCTGCACCTGGACCTCTCGTAGCACACATGATGCCCAGTCGAATCTCCTCTAAAAGAAATGGATGCGACAGGGTCTGTTGGTCATTCTGCTCTCTCTCAGGAGCTCTCACGATCTTCGAGCCCTGAACCCTTGAATGTAGCGATCAGTCCCGCGGAGTATGTCCCGCCACCTGTCATGGACTCTTGGATTGGAAATCCAGGTGCATTTAAGGATCAAGACGAAGAACTTCCCCAGCCCATTGTAGTTTCTGATCCTCATAGGCTTGTGTCGAATCAACTCCTTCGTTTCGTGGACTTTCTTCTCCCACATCTACTCCTCATAATATCACTCCTGCTTATGAAGAGGATTCAGCTTTTCACGGACCTGACTCCATTTCCGTTCATAAGACTCATCATCCTGTGGATGTTCCAGGTTATCCAGCCACTGGCGATAACTCCACAAGCGAAACCGCACAGGATTCTACCGACACTCCTACCTGTGAAGATTACAATCATCCAATGGAACGTGGAGGACATCTGACCTCTGTCCCGCTGACTGATCCTATTGATCCTCCTATTCCCGTTGAGATCGCTGATATTCCTTCCCTATCGACCCTGAACAGCAGGGTCCTCTGTCAGTGTCATATGATACCCTACCTGTGGAGGATTCTGGGACCAACATTTTGGCTTCATCACCATGTTCGGAACCTAGGAGTAATGGAAGTGTGCATTTGGATTATGCAAGTGTTCTGTAAGTCTATAATTAGTTTATGGCCTATGGCTGATCTTTCGTGGTCCAGAGATGAGAGTCAGAACAAAAATGTGAAGCCTCCGTCACAAAAAATTACTTTATCTACATCGGTTGCACCAGATACACTGATTATGCCCCGGTATGTCCTGACGATCTTCTGTTAAACTTCTTATATTGAGAATGTGTATTTTTTGATTCTATAGCTCTGAAACAACTCCAATAAATGCAGGCCGCGATGCAATTGAAATTTCTGGGTCACTACCAGAAGTCTTACCGTGGAGGTCAAAATTCCCCCTCCCTATATCATACCTAGTGTACCTTGTTCATTTTCTTGACTGTTGTAGATCTCTGAAACAAGATCAGTATACATCAAATCTCTCCGTATGATGTTGATATCGAGTACGAGTAGACGTTTGTCCGAAAATCCATCTCTAACGACTATATCTAGTGAAACACGGCCTCTACTTACCACACCTGAGGAGCCCACATTATATCTCCAGCTACCAAAAGCAGCCCCAAGCGCCAACACTGATATCTGCGTAGGCTCAATAAACAACACTGCCCGTGGTCCCACTGAGAGAAACTTCCGGAACCCGTGCAATATTTCTGTCATGCCCCATCTCCATGAACTCGGCTGGATTGAATATCACCTACCTGATGGAACATTCTATCATGTTCATCCCACGCGTCGTGTTACGACTGACGTTAATCTGAGGACGGAGAAAGTTTTGAATGCTGTTGCAGCATATCTGGAAAATGATTGTGAGGAGGTTGTACCGAGTGGGTGTGAACTTTGGTTACGTGACAGCAACACTACTCGAAGGAGTGGAGAGAGTAGAAGTTTTGAACCAGAGTAGTTGGGTCAATCATTAGACTAGATCTGTTGTTGTCGATGCAGGGTACAAGGGTGGAAAGAAGAGGAAGTCTCCTGAGGAAGATCGTTAGTGGTTCTCTCTTTCTGTTTGATTCAAAACCTCAAGTTCAGCAGAGCTTGATAGGGAATACAGATATTGGTCGTTTATCGAGGGTCATCCATCACATACAAATCTTCCCATGAGTGCCAAGATGGAGGCCTTCGAGACTTTGAGTTGGGCATGGGCTGGTGCGTCCATCAGACTATGACCTACAAGTATGACGCGAAACTAGCATTGCAGATCACCTGCTCCCAACTAACCGAGTCATGCCTGCTCCATTCACTCAAGACGAATGTCAAGAACTCAATAATCTTCTGCGCTCTTTCACCGCTGATC
>Ga0153967_100310_pt1 | contig 23680 bp, 18 predicted proteins | sample TSFL051MetaG_FD_104688 | JGI IMG/M metagenome (GOLD analysis project Ga0153967, IMG submission 104688) | Attine ant fungus gardens microbial communities from Florida, USA - TSFL051 MetaG | ecosystem: Host-associated > Fungi > Mycelium > Unclassified | place: USA: Florida, Paynes | collected...
TAGGCATGATAGGTCTGTGGACTTGGATGCGTTATTCGAAGGTTGGTTACAGGCAACCTATATCTAGTTTTCTCTCCTCTCTTAGGATAGATTTCTTTTCTTATACTGATAGTGTCTCTTGCCAGTGAAGGGGCAGCTATGGTCCCTGAGGCGATAGTAGGCTACCTGTTGGAGATAGTCTGCCACAGTCTGCGATTGAGCACCGCTTTATAAATTTTTGAACAAAAAAAAAAAAAAAAAAAAAAGTGACCGAACCACTTGTATCCCCAATACTTCCTGCCCTCTTTCCCTTCTAGTTCTGATCTCATTTTGGCGAGTGCTCACTGGGTGTTGAGCATCTTGCTCAGGATGTCGTTGTACACTTCTAAGGACATTGTGTGTTGTACTTAGAAGGGCAAATTGTTGTTATGAAAAGGAAATGAAGATGTATTTGTGTTGTGCCAGTTGACCAACCTTTCTTCCTTGGCTTTGACTACTGACTACTTATGTCTGCTGGGGCGCAAATCTTCACCCAGCCAGGTGCCTACTGCCTTACTGACTACTGCCCTAATACTAGGGTTATACTATCACTTCTCAGGAAGATCCCTACTCTAATTGTCTTCTTAAGGGTGCGACAATGTTCCTCTGCGTATACTAGTCACAATGAACTAGCAGCATAAGGCTGATAAAGTGAAAGATGTACAAGTAATCTACTAAGCACCATCTGTCGTCAGGTCTGGTCTATGTGTGTACTCAGGTATAGTGCTCACAGTCCACCTCCAGGGTCTAAACTTTCTGGTCAGTCCACTTAAGCCTATGGCCTGGCTATGAGGAGGTTGGGAGTGATCTGAGTTGATCACCCACTGAGAGAGATTATGAGAGTAAGATAGACAAGGATCAAGGTGATCGGTATCTAGATGTGTAAACGAGTTCTAGTGTAGTAAACTCAAGCTAGGGTTGAACTTAAGTGCACACTCTTTATCAGAGTTGACAAAGAGAACTCGTTAGAGTCCTCGCTAATACTTATACACAAATTGGTATTTACTAGTATTTGTCTACTCAAATTATCCCACAGACTCCTTTTGAGTTATAGTATTCCACACACTTCAAACTATTACATAATAAAGGAAAATGAAAAAGAAATAAAATAATCCACTGCTGCGAATGCCTCAGCTTGCCTGTTATTTTATTACAAATGGACCAGTAGCACAAAGTATATAGTATGAAAGAAGTACAAGTAATTGTAAAGAACACTGCTCAATTGTAAGGTCTGGTCTAGGCTAGTACCTGAGCTTGGTCCTAGCTGTCCACCTCTGGGATCTAAACTTCCCAGTCAGTTCACTTAAGCCTGTGGCCCGGCTATGAGGAAGTTGGAAGTGATCTAAGTTGATCACATACTGAGAGAGATTATGAAAGTAAGATTGACAAGGATTGAGGTGATCGGTGTCTAGAATATGAAAACAAGTTCTAGTGTAACAATTGAAGTCTCAGTTGGGTAACCTTAACCTCACTCGCACTCTAAGTCAGAGTTTGACAAAGAGAACTTGTTAGAGTCCTCGTTGAATTGTGTCTACTACTTATACATGTCCAATTGTTTGTCCTTATTTACTGATCCGACTATATTACATAATTAAATGAAAAAATAAAAATAAAATAAAATAAATATTGACTTAGAGAGAGAAGGTGATTCATGACAGACTTCATATACGGTCTATTCTTTTAACATTGCAATTTCAGCAGCCATGGGTTCGCACCAAAGGTCTGGTCTTTTCATGGCTTCTCAGTATGTTTGTGGAACATTTGTTTCAACTTCAATATTATTTGTCGTGGGGTGACTTAAATATTTGAGTGATTTCTTCTGACGGGCACTTGGTTTGGGTTCTCTTTGAGTACGTTGGAGAGCTAAAGGTAGGTCTGGTGTAGTATGCTTGTATTGGTCATCAGTTGTTTGAGTAGAGCAGTCATCAGGTGCAGAAGAAGGATTATCAGTGGTTTGTTTATGGAGTGAAGTGATATCAGCAGGCCTTGGTGCAATTCCTTGGGGTAGTTGAAGAGGGATGGTATTGCTAGTAGTAGGTAGTGTTGCACTAGTGTCTATTGAGCTTGTTGGTGCTTGATCATGTCTAAAAAGATCATTTTCATCTGTGAAGGTGACTGGAGTCGATTGTGTCGTTAAATGAGTAGTACTTTTCTCGAATATTACGTCTCTTGACTTAAAAATAGTACCAGTATTTTTGTCAAGGAGTTTGTAACCTTGATGACCAAAGTATGACTCGAACAGATCTTGGTTGAAGTTTTAACAGATTGAGGTCTAATGGAACATGGGCATAACCATTTGATCCAAATGGACAAAGATGGGACATGTCCTGTTGTCGGCCATGCCAGATCTCAGCTGGTACCTGTCTGGGTTGTCTTGCAGTTGGTATGAAGTTCCTTATATAAGTAATCGTCTGTACCGCTTTAGCCCAGTACTTAATAGGTAGGCCTGATTCTGCTAGGATAGTTCTGGCTCCATCAAGTAAAGTTTACATTGTTCTTTCTACCATTCCATTTTGTTGATGGACACAAGGGGTCGTGAATTCAAAAATCAGTCCTTGTATGATTTGGTATTCTTTCCATAGATTCTTAAACCACACTCTTCCCATATCTAGTCGAACTCGCTTTAATTTCTTCCCTGTCTGTCATTCTACTTCTGCTTGATAGGCCTTAAATATCTTTAGGGTAGTGTCTGCTGACTTCAAATTTATGAAAAAGACTGTTTTGTAGGATGAAAAACTGTCAATTATAGCCATAAAATAATTTGCACCTCCTGCTGATTGGACTTGGGCTGGTCCCCAAATATCAATGTGAATGCATTCTAGCACCTCAGTCTCCCTTGCTGTATTGGTATAGAATGGCCTAGTAGTGTGCTTCCCAAAGACACAGTCTTCGCATAGTCCTTCTAGTTTTAGGTCTCCATAAGTGTTAAGTCCATCAACTGCATTTGATTGAATCATGGCACAAATAACTTCTTCACCTGCATGTCCTAGACGGTGGTGCCAAGTTGCAAAACTAGCTGGTTTTTGTGAGCATTGAGCAATATTGGCATAGATGAGGGCATCTTCAATGTTGATCATATATAATTGGCCAAAACGGATTGCAAAAATTATCTCTGTTCCATCTGCTGACCTTATGCTAGCTCTAGTTTTGTCAAAGATGATGCTTGCTCCTCTGGAGCCCAGCTTTGATACGGAGATTAAGTTTGACTTTAGTTCGGGGGCATAGATAACATTATCAAGAGTGATGGTTTTCTGTTCTCCATTGACATAAGTCCGTAGTTTTATGGTTCCCTTCCCTAGTATTCTGAATGTTGAATCTCTACCTACAGACAGTCCTATAGATGGATGATTCAAGGGAATATAGGTTGTAAACAGGGTTTTGTCAGCAAAGCAGTGGTTGCTAGCTCCAGAGTCGATCAGGGTAGGTATATCAAGTTTATTACTAGAGGTTGCTTGAAACATAACTGAATATTTGCTAGACATTTTCCTACTCTTTTCCACCCCCTTAGCAATTTCTTTTTGATTTGTGGGTTTGTTAGAGCTAAGAGGTGGGTTTGAGTTAGAGTTTTGGAGGTTGGTAGAGGTGTGTACCTCGAAGTTTGTGTTTCCGACTATTAACACATAGACTTGTTTATCCTCTTGATTAGCAGTGGCTATATTTGCCATTATCTGTGGTTGTATCCTCCTTGATGTATGCTTATTGTTGATCCCTTGATCCCCCCTTTTTTTCTAAAGCCAGGGGGAAACTGACCCTCTTTGCCACCACCTGGCCAGTAACATATGTCGATGGTGTGATCACAGCGGTTACAATTTGGATTTATGCAGGTAAGTTGATTTCTATCTCATCTAGAAGGGTTTGTTACATGGAGAGCAGTAACATTCCAAGATGTATTTAATGGTCGGTTTCTACTAATTCTCAGCCACCATGTCTGGAGCTGGGAAATGACCTCATTAACAGAAACATCCTTTTGAATGGATGCTACAACAGGGTCCCATGAGCGTGGTAATGAATTTAGGACAATCACAATGAAACTGTTGTTAGTGATATCAGCACTTAAGGATTTAGTATGAGTAAGTCTATAGTGTAGATTGGTGATATGGTTGGGAAAGTTATCATTGTCAGTATAGATGAGGTTTCTCAATTCTTGTTCTGTATTTAGTTTAGCTATTTCTGAGGCAATCTCATATGAAGATATGTATGATTCCTATACTTCGGCTACACTTCCTGATGTATTGATACCAAGACCAGTAGGTCCTTTGGTATTAAATATAAGTAGCATTTTCATCCACATGTTTCTAGCTTTCCATTCAGCAGTTGATAGATTTGGTGAGTTCCATGGCGTTTCAGACTGTGGTAAGGTTGTTAGGAGTGGTGCTGTGGGTTTTGGGGATTGTATTGTAGTAGTTAGATTTTTGATAGAGCCATCAAGATATCCAGTTGTGCCTTTAAGTTCTGCTATCATCAGGATGTTGTCTTTCCATAAGGCCCAGTTAGTGCCATCAAACTTCTCAGAGTCAGCAAGGATCATTGGTGGGGTTGTTCCTGTAGTTGATATTTCTGTGGTGTTCTGTGGTATTCTATGCACAGTGTTTTAAAAGAAGGTGGAGCCCTATAACCTAATAAAGTGATGTTCTCAGTGTCTCCTCTTCAGTAGACAACTATGTATTTAATACCTAATAAAGTGACATTCTAAGATACATGATGAGTATAAGAGATTAGTGATGAAACAGATAATACTGACCTCAGTGTCTCCTCTTCAGTAGATGACTGAGGTTCATGGTTAGATGGCTATGCTATTTAACCAGTCAGAAAAGTAACTAACTTCACTGCTGTCTAGTTTCCTTAGCCTACTCCTTATTGCTTAGCTCCCAACCTGTCCGATCCAAGTCTAATACCCAAAATCCTCTTTTAAGCTCTAGTGAATGTATTGGTTCCGTCTAACACAGAGTACCTGTTTTAATGTCCATTCACAAGTGTTATGTGCAAAGAGAGTTGGTCTGGTCACAAGGTATAGGAGATTAGGAGGAGGATTGAGATATTGGTAGGAGCATATCTTGGACACTGGTATTTATCATTTAGTGTACAATTTCTTCTCTATCTAGACTACTGACTACAGTTGGGGTTTGGGAGGCATGCTTACAACATGTGTTGGGGATGTGTAACTACCTTTACATAGTGCTGTCAGGGACTGTGATCAAGCACTGTGTAATAAATTGTTGATTTTTTAAAAAAAAAGATGTCCCATAACTGTTGATTGAAGTCAGGCTGGAGAGATGGAGCAACAAGGCTGAAACACTGAATGGCAGAGATTCAAATCAAGCATTGCTCCGGATGTAGCTCAATCGATTTTCTAGGCACCTTGACGTGTTAGTCATCATAGGACCACGGTTGATGGTCTATCTAACCACGATATAAATATTTTGATTGATAGAACGAAGATTACATAAGGGAAGAATAATGCACAACAGTAACACTAAACACAAAGACGCCAAGGAGGAAGGGGTACATTAAGAGTCAACGATACCCGATCTAATGCCCGACCCAATGAAAAACGTATGTATACCCAGGAGCGTTCACTCTTGGTGAGCGTCCGCAGTTGTGGTAGTAGGAACAACGACATGAGACTGACTGCTAATGTTGAGGAGCACAGGTTTCAAGACCGTGAGATAAGTAGCTTGTGCACCCTAAGAACACAGAAAACACCAGTAATAAGCGGACGAGACATGGCGTAGAGAAATTAACTCACACGGAAGGCAGGTAACTGCAACCAGATGATGAAGACGGTCTTGAAAGCATAATACCAGGGAACATAATACAAAACGGGGCGAATGGCGAAGCTCTCAAGGAAGTTGAAAAAACCGAAGACAGCCCAGTAGGTCAGCCACTGGATGTCGTCATGGGGTGAAGGAGTCTCCAAAGCCTTGAAAGAAAGATATGCGGGAAGGGCCCACCCGACGAGGTTAGAAACGGGTGCAGCAAGCGGATTTATGGTATGAAAGATAGTGATAAGGAAGAGAGCACCAAGGACAGCATAAGTTTTGGGGACTTGAGTATGTTGTTCGAGGTGGACGAGAATTGGATATTTGGAAAGCTAGAGAAACGTTGAAAAAAGGTGCAAAGCAGGAGAAAAGGGGTACCTCTTTGTCGAACTGATTAAGGTGATATTGAGCCTTGTTCTGAGCCTGGATAAAGAACGGGTGTTGCTGAATCTGGTGGGCGGAAGACATGGTGGTGGGAGGAGAACTGCTTGGGGATGTTTGTCTCAGCTGCAACGTGACGTGGTGTCGTGTGATGGTCAAACAGACGTGCCATGGCTGATTATACGACTGCCCAGGTAATTCCTCCCTTGCAGCCTGCAAATATATTGACATATCCCAGGCTGCATTCCATACATTGCCTCCATTTGCACCGTACATCCCAACCCTTGCCTTACCCTATCTCGCTGTCGGCCTTCTTTCATCTACCTTCGGTTTGGCTTTCTACTTCACCACGTATGTTGCTCTCTTTCAAGCCTTGCTTCACCCACTCACTCAGCCAACTCCAGCTTGCCAAGTCAGTCTCTGGGAGGAAGAGAACTTGCCGTTTCCTCCGCCGCAAGTCTCCTCGGAGGCTTCGGAATCGTTGCTCTGTTTTGCAGTGCTGGCGTCTACGTCTGATCAATATATCCTACATTAATTATTTACACGCCATCCGTGTTTGCAGGCTACACACTAGTTGCCAGTCAGTGTCATTTATCCCCACCATCCCAAAGACCTACCGTGTAAAAGATCGTTGATCCTTCATCCGCGCTTCGCAGCTGAAAACTTTGAGATCATAATCGTGTCCATGGATATTCGACGCACCTGCATTTCTTTCGAGTATGCTTCCATGTGTCCACAAGATGGACATTTTTCAGAAACCTAGGTTGTTGTAAGCGTGGGCAGGGTGTCAATGGGAGGATGCACTACTAATGTGCCCTGGTCTCCTTTATCATGTTGTTTCGTCTGTGTCTTCCGTTTCTGCCTTAATGCAGATGGAAATGCGTCAGGGTGCGATCGAGTCGTGATTACGATATTGTCATATGCTGCTCGAGGTATATTAAATTATCCATTCAGGTGCAAAACAACCACCTACAATTAGCTGGTTCTTCGTGGTGGCATTGCTCGCAAGACACGCTGTCGTCTCCATCTTTGGGCTGGTCCAAGAGTGTACCACACTCGGGACAGAACAAAAGCGATCCTGATAACCAAGATGTGGATTTTTGCTTGTCAATCGAGTGCAAATGCTGACCTGTTTTATAGGCAGAGGTCATGCAAAGCAATTATTTGAATGAATATTGCAATGTGAGGCACGTTGATCGCAGGTCTTGCTTGTTCCCACACTATCATCCAGCGTCTTTGTTATGAAAATTAAGACGCATCCTCTTTTCATAAAGACTTGTCAGCGTCTTGCCAATTGGAATATAAAGTCTCTCATTCCTCAGCATGCCTATTGTGTATTCTCCTTTTCTCGCCGCGCGTATTGATATCCACGATTGATTTTAGATTGATTACATCAAGTCCTCACGGCATCTATTGTCCGGCATGCTTTCTGACGCTCACTTTGCTCAAGTCATCTATACCTTCTAGATAGCTGATGCCTACTTTTATGCTGGTGCTCGGTGCCGTTGTGCTTGCCGCAAACTTACTCACCACGCCGAACAACGGGCAGCTCGGCCCAACCTCAAAATAGATACTCGCAAGGCGGCAAGGCAAGCTTATCTACCAAGGAGGCCTATTCCAGGTACGATTTCACAATCGTACAAACCTACAGTGCCGTTATCGAGTCTCTTACCTGTGCAACCTCCGGTTCTGTATCCAAGTTAGCCAATGTCAGCGCCGTACTTTGCGGACCTCTCACAAGAATCACCACGTACGATCGACCCAGGCATTCCGCCTTAAATCATCTAAGATACATTCACATCGATTTGAAGCGCAGACGTCCTAGATTCGAGGGAGCCTTAGTAAATCGAAGATGTATGCACTTGGCTGATTCCTTCCGTCATAGCATGGACTCTGAACTCATGGATTGATGAACATCCCCTCTTGACCTTCTCCTTCGCTGACCACTACATGGACATCTTGCCTCCAACCCACTTTTCTGTATCGTTCATTTTGATTTTGATCTTTCTACTTGAGGTATAGCATACAATTTCCGTGTTTACATTTATGATATGAGAACAAGACTTGTGGCACCAAATATCCCTTGACTCAATGATTATGCCGGAGATCTTGGTTCCGGCTGAGGATCATATACATACAATAGGCAAAACAGAAAGGACGTGGAAAGAGGATGTCAAAAAATGGTTGCAAAAACGTCACCCTGACTCGAATAAGCACTCGAAGCATTGGCTCTTGGGCCATTCTGCCTATATGTGAATCCCACCCATGCACCTCGTCCCACAGGTTCATCTGAATCCTTGACAGCATCGACATTCTTTTGCTTCTCCTTCACTTCGGTATACTTTGCCATATCGTCGGGAGAACTGAAGTCATCAAAGTAACCAGTGTCAAAGTCAGATTTGAGATCAGGAACATAGGGTGGATCGACATCGCGAAGGTTATCCCAGTCGACGCCTTTGAAGAAGAAATGATTCGTCACATCGTCAAGAGAAGAATACCGACAATTTGCAGGAGCAATAAGTCTAGAGAAACGGTATTAATCAGCATGGTCTGCACGAAAATAGTTGAGGTACCTTGTAGTCAAATCCCAGGCAGTGTCAGACATATTAAAAACTGTTTCGTTAGGTTGGTCATATTGAGGTCTCCTGAAGACCTCAGTCCAGTTCTTCAAATTCGTCCACGTTTCCTCTGGTGTCCCACCGCTAAAAGGGGGGAAACCAGTCATAAACTCAAAAAGAATACAACCAAGGGACCAGTAATCGACGGAATAGGAGTATGCTTTCCCCCTTAGGACCTCGGGGGCCTAAGAAGATCAAGTGAGGATTGGACCTGTCATCTTCGATGGTCTTACCATATAGTCAGGAGAGCCAACAACGGAATCAGCATATCGAGGATCTGTGCCCCGGATAAACTTATATAACGATCGACGCTCGGTTGCTGTTCGATGAGTGACCCGATTATCCTTGACTTGGTCTAGCTGGCAAGACTTTGAGTAATTTGGTAGAATGAATTTCAAGTGATTGCTACCTTGATCTTCAGAGACTCGATACGCTGGGGATCCAGGGCACCAGTGGCTAGGCCGAAGTCTGTCAATTTAACGTGACCAGTACCGTCTATGAGAAAATTCTGGGGGCTAGTCATTGAGATGATAACGAGAGGAGAGGCTTCATGCGCACCTCAGGCTTGAGGTCACGATGGATGTATCCAAGCTTATGGAGCTCATTGACACCGGCGAACATCTCGCTAACATAAAATCGAGTATAAGTTTCATGAATGACACCAGCATTGTTGAGGAGCGTCCGGAAATCTCCCCCTGGAACATACTCCATGGCGAGATACACGAATTGGGTGTCTTGAAAAGCGTAGAGTAATCGAACCAGCCACGGTGTCTTGGTAGCCGTAAGAATATCTCGCTCAACCAGGACATGGCGAATCTATGGTTGATGTTAATTGTATGTAGGGAAGGCATCGCTCGATTCACCTCGTCCATCTTGTGTAATGTCCGTTTCCGCATTTTCTTTAGTGCACAAACCTCTCCTGAGTCCTGCTTACGCGCAAGGTAGACCTCACCATACCCCCCTTGTCCAACCTGGGCAATGATATGGAATTGATCGACTTTCAGCTTTGTTCTCCTTCGGCGCAATAAGACTCGTTCACGACCGCAATATGATTTGAACTCCTTCATATAGTCTTGTCCGTCGAGTCCCCTCGCTGACGTGTCCTTGTCAAACCCAGCTCGTCTTTCCTTCCTTGCTGCAAGATACCCCAGCGCTTGAAAGTAGTAGTCAAGAAAATCTATTCATAGTATTAGTATTAGAGCGGATTCTCTATTGAACTAGATACCTCCAGAAGTGTATCCAGAGGCTTGTCTAACTCACAGAGTTGAGCTACGGTAGCTTTCCTCGTGACTTCTGGCGATTCTAATAACTTTTGTTCCCATCCTTTCACTGCACCCTGTCTGGGCATCAAGCCCGTCTTTGCAGTTTCCATATAGATGTCATTGGTAGTCTTTGCAGTCCCCATAGTAAAATTGTTTATACAAAATGGTTTCGCCGTTTGCATCTGAATATCGGTAGGCATAGCAGCAGGATCACAACCGAAGGAAGGAGGCGCTTCTTGAACTCAAACACCATGTGATCATCCCATGCTGGTCACATGTTGGTGCACGTTCCTCTCTTCAATCATCAATGGCCACTGCTCGTCGATCTCGCATTGATCTCTCTCAACTTTTACAGGGGCAAAATCCAACGATTGATTTACGCATCAATATTTTTGAAGATTCCACACACAATTTCCTCAAGGCACTGGTTGGATTCAAGAACAAAGCGATAACCTCCATTTCAGAACGACGCAAATACCAGATCGCAGAGAAGAAGAAATTCGCAGAGAAGACTCAACATGTAGAGAAGGAGATAAACAAATGCAAGCTAAAAGAAATAGATCTAGTTGCCGGCATGCGGTTCAATAACCAGATACTAGAATTCCTGTATCTGATACTTCATTCCAGACCTCGAACGCGAGAAACAAGAGCGCAAGGATACAGAGCTCTCAGTCATCGCGCTTGAACGGCAATTGACATCCCTTCAGGACAAGTGTGCCGCAATACAAGGAGAGATTGACCAATACCATACAATAACAGCAAATCTCGTCCGAGGTGTGTGATTAAACTTGAGTATATCAGTACCTCTGAATTTGTGGGATAGAAAAGGACGAGGAAAGAACAACACTTAGCACGCATGCGTCCCAAGTTTCGCCTGACCTTATTGGCTGTGAATCTCAGCTAGCATGTAATATCGAAGGTATTGGACGAGATAAACTTCTCTTCAGGTTCACGAATATTGATCGTGAAGACCAAACGCGGGAAGCTAGCTTTGTTCTAGACATATCTGACGGCGGTTACAGAGGTGAGTCGGCTTAGATTATTTGCCTACATGACGTTTGTTGATGTTAATGAATCATAGTTATCACAATTTCTCCAAATCTCCCTACAATCAGTGTTCTTCTGAGTCAGCTCGCTGACACTGGTGATATTTATTCGTTCATCCGGGCAGTACAAAAGGCTTTCGTGAGTAGTTAATACAACAATCTCTCAATACAGTGTACTACTAGACACATGGTGTGAGCACCACTACATATTCTTTTTTTATCACTTTTAATTTTTGATGTATGTTCATAGGCCAAGCAAATATACTAATTCAAGACCTCTCTCCATGTCAATGTATGTATCAAATGCAGGTTGTACCAGAGAGTTTGTAAAGGAAAAATGGGACATAGTAAGACAATCAACACTTAGTTTATAGGGATGAAGCCATGTTGTATATGATAATTTTTAGTTTATGTATTACTTGTTGTTTGAGTATGACTTAAAGTGGGTTTGAATTGAAAGGAAAATTAGCATGTTGGTAATCTATTATTATTGGATGTCATATTCCGGAAATTTCATAGTTATTTTCTTTTCTTTTCTTTTTATTTTATTTTTATTTTATTTAATTAATTATCTTTATTATTCTCCTTTTCATAATAGATCTCCTAGTTAATTACATCTCCTGTAATTACATTGTAGTCCATGCTCCATGTACATCTCCTTTTCTGGATTTTGTATATATACTGTATAGTTACAATGTAGTTCTCTAGTTTGTAAATTAATGTTACTTATGTCTACTCTCTTCTTATACACCTACTTTTCAACTCATATTCCAATGACTTCATTACTTTAAAGTTAGTGACCAAAACAGTGGTAGAAGATCAGGGTACAACACACAAGTTGAAGCCAAGGTCATTCCCTCTATCATCACCAAATACAATTTCTGGATATTACTTAACAAAACTCTGGATCTAGTATTCTATTTCACTCCTTTGTTAGCATACTTGTAATTGAGTTCTGAATAGTATTCAGACCTCGGAGTAATTACTTTATTATTTCTTTTTATTTTTATTTATCACTCTACTATCTTTGATACTACTCCATAACAGAAGCAGTTATAAACACCTGCTTGAGGGAGTTGAAGGATTTCCGACAATTATTGTCGAAGTTCCAAAAAATGTCTTTTCTAGTAAGATAAGTGAGTAGAATGACTATATTGGAGTAATTATAAATAAAACATTTGTAGAAATTGGTGAAGCCTAAGAATGACTGAATATTCTTGACTTTCTTGGGTTTGAACCAATCCTGGATTGTTTTCACTTTAGCATTTGACATAGTCAAACCAGAGGAAGAAAGGACATAGTCTAGGTACTCAATGGAGTCTGAGTAGAACTCATACTTTTCTACTTTGGCATACAGTCCAAATTTACAAAGCTGTTTGAAAACTTTCTTTATATGATTTCAATATTGTATGTCATTTATGAAATGTTGGAACGCTGCAGAGGTATTAGTGAGTCTAAAAGGCATAACAGACCACTTAAAGAAGCCATAGTACATTTGGAAAGCTATTTTCCATTTATTATCTTTGGCAATTTGGACTAGATGATATATGTGATAGAAATCTATCTTGGTATAGATGTAAGCTTTGCAGAGAGAGTCAAAGAGGTCACTTATCAATGGAAGTAAGTATTGATCTTTCTTTGTAATGCAATTGAGTCCATGAAAGTTGATACACAACCCTTTTTTCTTGACAAATAGCACTGGCACTTCATAGGGAGATGATATTGGTTAAATGAAACTGTTAGTTAAATTTTCATTAATAACCTCTTTAAGAGCTTCTTGTTTCAATATTGACAATGAGTAAATACTATTCACTAGAAGCTATGAATTCTCATCCAAAACAATTCAGAGATCATAAGGATAGTGGGGCAAGTGTTTCTACTTGGGATTTGCTGATGATATTAGTAAACTTGTGATACTTTTCAGGAACACATAATAAATCAACTGTATCGAAGACAGAGATCAATTTTGTCTGCACTGTGAAATAAAGAAAAAGATGGAAATTTATGAAGCCTAAAAGTCTTGATGTACAGACAAAGGCTAGTGCACTTATGAGGGCAACATAAGGTCACTCAGAGTGAGACCTAGAAATCTTAGAGATAATAAACTGCAGAGGGGATTCTACTGGAGTAGACAAAGAATGAACTGAGGTCATATTAGGTCAGACAGAAGCAAGATTGTCAAGTAGAGATGATAGTCAAAAAGATATTGACTCAGAGACCCAGTCAATCAACAGATTGTAGTAGATGAGCTAAGAGTGATCTAAGACCAAAGAATAAGAGGAATCAAACAGGGTAATATAAAAGTCAAGATTCATGCATTCAGTGGAGGAAAAGGTTACAAACATAAAAACTACCTGGGAAATAATATTATTTGAGATTCCATCAAAAAGTTATAGTTCTACAGGCAGAGTAGGAGATGTAGGAAGAGAGTGTCCATGAGCAAAAAAAGAGTTCATAAAACAATAAGTTAAGCCAGAATTTATTAAGGCCCAAAAGGGTATACATTAAATGTGATTCAGGTATATACCAATGGAGACATCAAGGCTAGACAGAGCAAGTTGGAATTGGAAAGCACAGTTTTCAGATCCTTAACAGTTGCTAGTCAGACTTTGATAAGTTGTTTCCTTGGACATTGATTTACCTTGTAATTCTTCAATCCACAGTATAGGTAAAGATTGTTTTTGAGGTGGTGTTTTTGCTCATTGCTATTGAGCTTACTATTTTTGCCTAATTTGTCAGAGAAGTCAATACAAGGGGTAGATAGCAAGAAAGACTTGGATATAACACTCAGCAACTTGAAAGCTGGACAAGTAAAGAAGAGAGCTGATAATGATGATGATAGAGCAGGGAGTGACAACAAAAGCTAGGAGCAGACCAGAGCAGTATATGGAGCAGACAATAGAGTAAGAGTAGACTTACCTTGTCTACAATTATGATTGTCCACTGCATTTTTTTTAGCATTACAAAAGTAGTCCTATTCATGGTTACTCTTAGTAACAATTATTGTATGTGATTGCCAATTGGTATATGACATGGAAAAAAGTAAGTTTACTCTGCTTGTAGGTAGAAATAGGATCTTGGAGGCAATTTAGGAGTCCCTGGTAGTAATAATGGCAGAGAACGTTATTATTCCAGTTCAACTATACTATGTACTGCATAAATTTTATCTCTGGGCTTCATCCAGAGATTGTTAATCAAGCTAGCTACATCTCCGACTGGGTCTGACAACCCAAAGTGAACTTGGAGCTCTTCCACAAACAGATGCCAGGAGGTTAACCAGAGCTATAGAAAACCTTGGTCTTCCTACTGGAGTATGATTTCAAACCAGTCTTGAGCTACTCTGGACAACTAAGTCATTGCAAATTTGATTTTTGCCTTGTTTGAAGAGAATTAGTTAGAATTTGACCAGAAGTAGAATTGACATTGGAATAGAAAATGGTTGAGCTTGTAGGGGTCTAATCTGTTGAAAATATTGGGGATATGGGCCTTGGATTATTTGGGGTTTGGATGGTTCTAAAAATCCATGATTGAGATTTTTGGAAAGCCAGAGGAGAGTGTTAACTAGTTGGTCATTAAGGTTGTAGTCAGTAATGGTAAGAGGAACAAGTATATGGAATGGCATCAGAACAGGAGTGGGGGACATCAACCCACTTGGAATTATTATCAGCATAGAGAATAAAGGTAAGGTCTATATCATGAAACTCTATAAGGTTTGCCAGAATTGGCAATAAGGAAATTTGTACCAGAGTTCAGAGCAAAGTAGAATAAAAACGCTTCAACCTTTGAGGAAGATCAGAAGTAAATCATCTAAAGACTTGAAATTAGTTTGAGTTTGTAAATTTTGCTATGGTGTCACATTATGCTATGGACCAGTAGTCATATACTGTATGGTTTACCATTCCACCAAAAGGGCAATGTTAGCAAGGCTACTTGCTAATGAGGGTCCAGCTATTTATGCAGTTCATTAAACAAGTATTTTGTTATACTTCCATGGTACTATTTAGTAGTTACTTTTTTGTGACATCACCCCTGCTTCTAGGGCATGTGGTCTTCATATGTAAACAGACCTGGTACATTTATATGCTGCCTCCCAAGGGTTTTATAACCCTTTGTAAGCCAGAAAATTGTTTGGAAGCTATCCTGGACTGCTCCAAGGCATCAATTTAATTGTGCCCACCTCAGAATTCAAACCCCTGACCTTGTAGCCTTGCTAAACTGTCACAGTTATGCTATGGACCAGTAGTCACATACTGTATGGTTTACCATTCCACCAAAAAGGCAATGTTAGCAAGGCTACTTGCTAATGAGGGTCTAGCTATTTATGCAGTTCATTGAACAAGTATTTTGTTATACTTCCATGGCACTATTTAGTAGTCACTTTTTTGTGACATATGGAGTAGTATCACAGGTAATAGATTGGTTAAATAATAAAGAATAAATAAAATAAAATAATTACTCTAAGGTATCATAAATCTGCCAGGACCTAAAATTATATGGCTAGAAGGATGGGAAAAATGGAATCTATTTTTGGATGAACCAGATGAAAGATTCTAAAAATAGCACAGGAGATAAGATTGATAAAATAAGTGTCACATAATCTAGTTACATGATGGAACATTCTAGAAGGATTGTGGAGAAATTACTTAAGTGTACACATAGACAAATAGAAATTGTGTATAAGTAGGTAGAGCAATCTACAGAGACTCTATCGAGTTCTCTTCATTTCTCTTTAATGTTGAGGGTGATAAGTTAGTCATCCCAACAAGCTTGTTATTACATTAAAACTTAATACCCTACATTCCATACCGTTCATCACAAACCTTGCATATTCTTTTCTTTACTCTACACTTGCCTTCGGTATACTGGTCATCGTGACCAATGACCACTATGACATAGCTGGGCCCTAGGCTTAAAAGAACTTGTTAGTCAGTTAGAGACTAATGGTAGAAGCACAGTACCAAGCTCAGGTACTCCATCTGAGACCTGATCTTTACATTGAGTGGGCTCATTTGAATACTTGTTCTTTTTCACTTTATAAACCTTGTGCTGGGAGCTCATTGTAGTTCCTACATGCAGAGAAGTGACAGTCGTCCCTTAAGGAGCTGTTTAGTTTAGGGGTTCACATCTTTGCAGCAGTAGTATAATTCTATTACTAGGGCAGTAGTCGGTAGGGAAGTAGATGCTTAGCTGGGAGAAGACGTGCTTCCCAGTAGGTATAAACATAAGCTCAGAAGAAAACAATTGTTCCTTGTATAAGAAAACAACAGAAGAAGAAGATGCCTGGGACAACAACATGTCCCACCAACAATCATCCCAGGGTCAACAGCCCTAATAACAATAACAACAAGAAGGAGGTTTAACCATGGACCAGATCCTTTAATACCTTGCTCAATACACAATGGCAATTGAGCAACTATTATTGAAAGGACAGACCCAGGGGGAGACAGCCAAACCTTCATTGTTTGACAGAGAAAGGGAGAAGGTGGTAGAGTTTATCAATGCCTGCCACCTGTATATCAACATGAGAATGAAGGGGAGCAATGAAAAGGAGAAAATATTATGGGTGTTGACATATATACAGGGAGGAGTGGTAGAGATATGGAAGGAAAACATACTGGAGGAGAGGAGGCAGGGACTGTCACTGGTGAAAACAGTAGAGGAACTGTTTACAAAAATGAGGGAGGAGTTTGGGGAGTTTGATAAAGAATCGAGGAAGATAGACAAGCTAAGGTTGCTGGAGCAGGGGAGGACAAACATGTGATAAGTATGTTCAAATTTTTAGAAAGGTATTGAGGGAAAGTGGCTATGAGAGAAGACCCCTCATAGAGAAGTTCAAGAGGGGGTTAAATGGAAATATCAGAAGGAGGTTGGCGGAGGCAGAATTGTCTTTGACAATGATCAAGAAATAGTGGGAGAGGTCAGTGAGATTGGATAGAAACCTGAGACAGAGTAGAGTGGAGGAGAAGGTGCTAGGAGGAAAGGGAGTGGCATAGGTGGCAAGATCACCAGAGGCACAGCCATCTAGAGGTATTATAGAATGGCAGGCGAGCTGGACGATCCGCAGCGGCAGATTATTTTATTTTTTTTTCTTTTCTAATAATTATGTAATAATAACTATGCGTGGGACATCATGACTCAAAAGAGATGCGCGGAATAAAATAGTTTAGACAAATACTTGTAAACACACATTCATGTATAAGTAGCTGAACCAATTAGCGGGAACTCTAATGAGTTCTCTTTGTCAAACTCTGACTTAGAGTGTGAGTGAGGTTAGGGTTACTCAACCACAACTTCAATTGTTACAAGAGGGGCTAGGCCCTTCTGGAACAATGGACACTAGGGAGGTTTCTGTGGAGCACCAAGAGGAGGATTTGGTGGAGATTTGAGGAGGAGGAAAGGAGAAGGATAAGGGGTCTGAGACCCCAATGCAATGGATGTGAATAAAGGAGGAAGGTGGGGAGGAGATCAGAGATGTTATAACTGTGAGATGTTTAGGTACATGGCCTAATACTATAGGAATCCAAGAGAGGTTAGAGAAGGGATGCAGGAGGTATTAAAAGATCAGAGAGACCAGTAAGCCCTCGGCTGGCCTCCATAATAAATACGGTGTGTTATATGGACGAAATAAAATGGACTCTGATCATTATATTAAGAGGGAAGTGAGACAGATACTTAAACCGTTAAAAGAAGTCTAGCTCAATGTTGGACTAGAAAAAGTAGATACCTACAAAAGGGTATCAGTAAGAGCACTATTAGACAGCGGAACAACAGGCCTGTTCATAAGCAAAGAACTGGCAGAAAGACAGGGCTTTAAATTAGAGAAATTGGCAAGGCTAATAAAAGTAAAAAATATAGATGGAAGTGATAATAAAGGAGAGTTGATAACCCATGAGGTAGAGGTCAACATGTACTACAAAGGACATGTAGAACGAGTAAGGATGGATGTATGCAAATTGGGAAAGACAGAAGTAATCCTAGGAATGCTATGGCTCGCGGCATATAACCCAGAGATAAATTGGAAAATGGGGAAAGTAAGGATAACTAGGTGCCCACCCCTATGTGGACAAACACCTGAGAAGAAAGTAATAAAAAGGAGGCAGTCTACAAAGAAGAATAAAAGTAATCTGAGGTGGACTATGGAGGAAAGAGAGAGAAGGGAGGAAATCGTGGATGATCATAGAAAGGTGGAAGAACTAGTACCCCAATGATTCCACAAATGGAAGAAAGTATTTGGAAAAGTAGAGTCTGAGCGAATGCCAACCAGGAAATTCTGGGACCACGCCATCAACCTCAAAGAAGACTTCATACCAAGGAAAGGATGAATCTATCCTCTGTTTAGAATAGAAAAGGAGAAAGTACAGATGTTTGTGAAAAGCCAACTAAAGAAGAACTACATCAGACCTTCAAAGTCTCTGCAAACCTTGTCAGTACTATTTGTGCTTAAAAAGAACGGAAAGAGGAGAATGGTACAAGACTATTGCTATGTGAATAAAGGGATGATCAAGAACAGTTATTTCTTACCCCTAATATCAGAACTAATAGATAGTATGGGGACCAAGAAGGTGTTCACCAAGATGGACTTGAGGTGAGACTATAACAATGTCTGAATCAAAGAGAGAGACAAACGAAAGACAGCGTTCACAATGCACCTAGGATCATTTGAGCCAACAGTAATATACTTTGGGCTCACAAACTCACCCACTACCTTTCAAGCCATAATGAATGACCTCTTCAGGGATATGATCAACAAATGAGATATAGCAACCTTCATTGATGATGTGTTAGGAGTGACAGAAACAAAGGAGGGGTATAGTAAAATAGTAGAGGAAGTGTTGAGATGACTAGAGGAGAACGACCTCTACGTGAAACTAGAAAAGTGTGTATGAAAGGTTAGAGAGATAGGATTCTTAGAGGTGATAATGGGACCAAATGGGTTCCAAATGGAAAAAGAAAAGGTAGAGGGGGTCACGAACTGGCCAACGCTGCAGTGTGTTAAGGACATACAAAAATTTTTGGGATTAGCAAATTACTACCAGTGATTTGTTAAAAACTTTGTCAAAATTGCCAAACCACTACATCAGTTAGTCAGGAAAAGTAGAAGTGGGAAAAGGAGCAAGAAGAAGCATTTGCCAAACTAAAAGAGATTTTCACAATAGAACCAGTACTGGTAGCACCAGATCTGGATAAAGAAATGAGAGTTGAGGCAGATGTATTGGACTATGCTATGAGAAGAGTGTTATTAGTAAAAAGGGAAGATAGAAGGTGGAGACCGGTGGCCTTCATTTCCAAATCGTTGAACAATACAGAAAGAAACTATGAAATTCACAATAAGGAGATGTTGGCAATAATCAGGTGTTTGAAAGCATGGAGGCATTTCCTTGAAGGGACAAGAAACAAGTTTGAAATTTGAACAGATCACAAGAACTTGGAGTACTTCATGACAAATCAAAAGTTGAATAGACAACAAGCGAGATGGGCACTATTCCTATCAAGATTTGACTTTGTACTAAAACATGTCCCAGGAAGCAAGATGGAAAAGGCGGATAAACTTAGTAGGAGACCAGACTAGAGGAAGGGAGTGAAAAAGAACAATGAGGACAGAATGTTAGTAAAAGCAGAATAACTAAGAAAGACAGAAGTAAAGGAAGTATTAATTGAAGGGATAAACTTGCTAAAAAAAGTAAGAGAATCAGAAGCAAAAAATAATAAGATTATCAAGGCAGTAGAAGAGATGAAGCAAGCAGGGGTAAAAATACTGAGAGATGAAGAATGGAGAGAGGAAAATGGACTTATGCTAAAAGAAGGGAAAGTGTATGTGCTAAAGGATGAGAAACTAAGAACAGAGATAATCCGGTTACATCACGATACACCAGTGGGCAGACATGGGGGACAATAGAAGACAGTAGAATTGGTCACACAAAACTTCTGGTGGTCAGAAGTGATAAAAGAAGTGAAAAGATACATGGAAAGATATGATTTGTGCCAACAAAACAAGAACAGGACCATAGCACCCACAGAGAAACTAATGCCAAATGAAGCCCCTGAAAAGCCTTGGACACATATAATAGCAGACTTCATTACCAAGTTGCTGCTGCCTAAGGATATGATGTAATACTGGTGGTATGCGATCAACTAATAAAGATGGCACATTTTATACTGACAATGGAAAAGACATCAGCAGAAGGTCTCGCAAGGCTGTTCAGGGATCATGTATGGAAATTACATGGATTGCCCAAAAGCATTATTTCAAACAGAGGAGCGCAGTTTGCAGCAAACCTAATGAAAGAGTTGAATTAGATGTTGGAAATCAAAACAAAGCTATTGACAGCCTTCCACCCATAAACAGATGGACAAACTGAACAAGTCAACCAGGAACTGGAATAGTATCTAAGAATGTTCATTGATCACCAGCAAGAACAGTGACCGGAATGGCTGGGAATGATAGAGTTTGTTTATAATAACAAGATGAACACCTTGACAAAAGTATTGCCCTTCAGAGCAAACAGCGGTAGAGATCCAAGAATGGGTTTCAAGATGAGGAGAAAAGGGAAGTTGGAAGGAGCAAGAGAATTTGTGGAAAGAATGAAGAAGACACAAGAAAAGGCACAAACAGCATTGAAAAAGACACAGGAGAAAATGAAGAAACAAGTGGACAGGAGAAAAGGAGAGGCAGAAGAATACAAGAAAGGGAATCTCATATTACTGAGCATGAAGGATCTCAAATGGCAAATGAAGGGAAGGAGAACAGAGAAACTGATGGAAAGATTCATGGGACCATATAGGGTAAAAAGTATTACATCAACAAATGCAGTAGAACTAGATTTACCAGGAACAGTCAGAATTCACCCAGTGGTAAATGTAAGCAGGATCAGGAGGTACAAAGAGCAAATTCTGGGGCAGAAGAAGCAACCGGCTCCTCTAGTTATAATAGAAGGAGAAGAAGAATATAAAGTAGAAAAAATAATAAATAAGAGGAAAAGATATGGGAAATGGGAATATCTGGTGAGATGGAAGGGATATACGGCTGAAGAAGACTCATGGGAAAGGGAAGCAAACCTAAAGAATGTAAGAGAAGTGGTAGAAAAATACGAGAAGGAATACAAAAGAGAAGAAAGAAGAATAAAAGAAGAACATAGAGAAATGCTGGAAAGATTCATAGTAAAACTACTATATGGATGGGACAACGGAAAATTTGATTGGGAATATTTGAAGAAGTTGGAAAAAAATTAAAAAAAATGGAAAGGAGCAAAGTTCTTCTAGAGGAAGAACCTTAAAAGGGGGGTAATGTTATAAACTCGCCAGGACCTAAAATTGTATGGCTAGAGGGATGGGAAGAATAGGATCTATTTTTGGATAGACTAGATAAAGGATTCTAAAAATAGCATAGAAAATAAGATTGATAAGATAAGAGTTATATAATCTGGTTATATAATAGGTCACATGATAGAACATTCTGGAAGGATTGTGGGGAAATTACTTAAGTATACACATAGACAAATAGAAATTGTGTATAAGTAGGTAGAGCAATCTACAGAGAGACTCCATCGAGTTTTCTTCATTTCTCTCTAACGTTGAGGATGATAAGTCAGTTGTCCCGACAAGCTTGTCATTACATGAGGTCTGAATGATATTTGGAACTCGTTTACCAGTACATTACCAAAGAGATAAAAAAAAATGCAAGATTTAGAGTGTTGTTAAGTAATGTTTGGAGATTATATTGATAACAACAAATGGAACAACCTTGGCTTTAACTTATATGTTATACTCTAATCTTCTGTCGTTGTGTTGGTTGCTAATTTTAGAGTGACAGAGTCATTAGAGTATGAGTTAGAAAAAAAATGTATAAAAAGGAAAAATGGACAAAAATAATGTTAATTTACAAACTAGAGAACTACATTATAACTATATGGTATATATACAAAATCCAAGAAAAAAGATGTATATAGAATATAGACTACAATGTAATTACAGAAGATTAATAAACTAGGAGATCTACGATAAAAAGAAAAAATATTAATAATTAATTAATGAAATAAAAAAATAATAAATAACTATAAAATTCTGAAATATGATAATAGGATTAGATGAGTTATTTTCATAATATAGAACACTTAGGATTTTTAGGAAGGATTTGGATTATAGAAGACAAAAGGTTATAGTATCATTTTCATTGATGTTTTCTAGGCCTTTGATATATTTTTCAATTATTATAAAGTTACTTACTTTAGCTACTTTGTTAATGGTGAAAGCAATACTATTCTATGAGGGACATATACAGTCAATAAATATATCTGATTTGATACTTTTGAGCTACCTATTCAAGGTGTTGACATGAGTATTGACTAGGTATAGTATAAGATTTCTGTTGTCTTTGGTCATTAGGATTATGATGTGTTTTCTAGATGGGCCCTTTGTAGTTATGTTAATCTTTGGATGTTTTTAAGTTAGTTGTTCAAATATGACATTATGTATTTTTATGATTTCTTTTGATGGAAGAGCTAGAAAGGCTTTATGGATCTTTAAAACATTTTTAATACTTGATTTTGTGACTTAGACAAATGATTTATTAGTTGCTGTAAATTTTGACTTAGCTAGCACTGTCATATTTGGGCATGAGGGGATAGGAGAAGGAATTCTGGAAACTCTTTTTTTATGTTATTTTTATATTGAAGAGGTTTGGCTAGTTTCTTAAATTGTTTAGCTATAGCTGTCCTAAAAAAGAGACCATTAGTGTTTATAGAGAATTTATCTCATTCTAACTCATATATAGCAAATGTAGTTTCCAAGCTGAGAATCTAAATTTTTGTAGCTAAAGAAGATCATTGATATTCTTACTTATAATATTCCTCTATTTAATAAATATAACAATATGTTGGTGTGAATATATAATATTTCTTGTATCTTCTACTAGGAATTCTTCAGTCCTGAATAGGAAAGTAGAAGTAAATGTCCTATTTCACAGTTGAGGGTTTGTTAGTGTATTTGAGTAGTAAAGTATAATGTTTGTTTCTATACTGATAGTTGTATTGTTTATAGTATTTGTAGAGGTGTTGAAGATGTTGACTATCATTCAGATGGCATAGTCCATTAACAAAGCTGTACTAAAATGAGAGCTAGTAGACTGAGATCTAGTAGTTGTATTAATGTTTTGCATCATGGGGTTTCTATCTCTAGTTTCATTATGTTCTGCAAACCTGTTGGTTATATTTAAATAGTTAGGTATATTATATAGGTGTCATAGAGTAGTGTCAGAAGTAGAGGAGTAATATTAATAAAAGAAAAAAAATAAGAATATAATGACTTCGAGGTCCAAGTAATATTCAGAAACTTGATTACAAATATGCTACCAAAGAAATGAAAGAGAATATAAGATCTGGAGTATTGACAAGTAAGGTCTGGAGGTTATATTTGGTAATAATGAAGAAAATAACCTTGGCTTCAACTTATATGTTGTGTCCCAATCTTCTATCACTGTGTTAGTCATTAACTTTGGAGTAGTGGAGTTACTGGAGTATAAGTTGGAGAAAAGATATATCAAGAGAATAGACACAAGTAATGTTAATTTACAAACTAGAGAACTATACTGTAACTATGCA
>Ga0153967_100327_pt1 | contig 21907 bp, 19 predicted proteins | sample TSFL051MetaG_FD_104688 | JGI IMG/M metagenome (GOLD analysis project Ga0153967, IMG submission 104688) | Attine ant fungus gardens microbial communities from Florida, USA - TSFL051 MetaG | ecosystem: Host-associated > Fungi > Mycelium > Unclassified | place: USA: Florida, Paynes | collected...
CATCATTAGCTCTTTGTCTTTCTAGCCGCTTTCCTTGCTTCGCCATACCGGCGAATGGACTTACTGACTAAGTAACTTAAGGTTTGGAACCCTTGCTAGCTGCTTTTGTGGAAAGAAAAATCTCCCTTACTTTGTTAACTTACGTAAGGAGAGCACCTTTAGTACGCCTCCTTTTTGTTCACGCAAGCTGTCTAAGGTAGTGTATCGAGGAGACCGAGAGACACGTCTTTCTTTATGGCATAACCCGAAAAGAGTTGTCTTAGTCTTTCTCCTTCGGTCAGTGACTAGTACGTCTTATTCAAACAATTTAGTGGTCGCCTTCGACTTATATAAAAATGGCCATAGGTTCCTTAAGGTGAGTGCAAGAAAGACCCGCCCAAGGGGGCACGAGTGGAACGGTCCTCATTAGCAGCTGTAGGTTGTCATCAAGCCTAGCCTAAAGCTGAGACAAAAGTGGCTACCTTCATTTCCTTTCTAAAGGTGCAGTAAGGGGCGGGTGAGCGCAGAGAAGGGCACCCTCGATTAGGTGCCCGAGCGAAAGGCCGTCAAGAGCTACCGAAGGAACAAGCCAAGCCTAGCCGCTTTGCGGTCCGGGCGCCATTATAGGCACCTAGGTTCGGGCACCCCTTATTGAAAACGGCTGCGCGTTAGCGCCCCTTACTGCAATCAAACTCAAGGAAAGCCTTTTGACAACCTTACTAATAGAAAGGGGAAAGATGCGCTCAATCCGTTGCTTGTTGCTCCAACTTAGGAGTAGGGGCTCAACGAGCCTTTTCCGCGGGCTGCTATGCTAGTTGTAGCGCGCTAGCGCTTTACTAATATAATATCAAGTAAAGGGGACTTTCTCATGATCTTACGAATCTACAACTCTCTTTACTGAGCGAGACTCTACCCAGATCTAAATAATTCGCCAAAGAGCCTTCTTCTAACTAGGAGAGTCAGCAAGCTACCGGAAGCGAAGCTTTTGTTGGCTCCCCCTTTGAATTTCCAATTCCTCTTTTTCGTTCTACTTAGGTGGAGCAATCCGAACTCTCGACAGAATATAAAAGAGGTTTTTATTCCTGTGTAGACACCTCAACGAACTCATGTGGACACTCCTCAGCCCGAGGACAATCTCTCAAATACACATTAAGATGTTGACCCGTTTTTCTTTTCTTTGCTGATTCCTCTCAATGAAATTTGCCATGTTGCACTAAGTTACTTACGGATGTATGCATGCGGTCCGGGAACACTTTGGGGTGAACACCCATCCGAACAAGTAGAGTCAATAGTTCAGCATTTAGGCCGTAACATTTAGCAACAAAAAAATCTTTAACCCAACAAGTGCTCTCCGAACCAAGCTAGATAGTCTCCTATCACTAGGCTCACCAACCAACCTGGACTTTGATTCTTATTATTCCTACCGGATATCAAAACCATAAGGATTGTTTCCAGCCATGAGTTTCCATATGACATAAGCGCTCTTGGGTGGGCTGGGCCATTCCATCAAATCTTTGAGAAGGGGCCCAATCTCGTATTTGATGGTCGGCGTGGCGATAGGCTTCACTTCTACGACTGCCTCCCCAGCCGTTGCAAACACTGAGCGAGAACGGTAAGGGGCGCACAAACAATGTCGTTGCGCGGGGGTGCGATTCGCCAAGCTGGGGCAAACAAAGCCGTCCGGCCCCCTACCGGATTAGGAATGCGAAGGCCTTTCCTTCGAAAGGAGACCCGGGACAGAAAGAGCTATGCTATTGACCGACCCTTTCGTAGTGACTTCGAATCAATAGGCCTCTCATTTTGTTTGAGGCGGGCCGAATAGAGAATGAAATGCAGAAATAGGGGAAGGGTTCCAAACCTTTTTTTTGGTTTAAGGGCTGCTCGACCTACCGAAGTACCAAAGGCTTTCGGGGCTTACACCTCCCTATTACACGACCTCTAAAAAAGGCTTTCAGTAGCGCCCTTAGAATTTAAGCCTTTTGAAGCGCCAATAGTTGTTGCTGTGGGTAGAGCTTTCGTTCTTATTGCTCCGGGTTTCGATCTATATGACCTCCGGGCGGTACAAAGTACACCTCTTCCGTAGAGGTAGGTAGTAACCTAACCTTTAAGAGTCTGTTCAAGGGGGGAGCCCTCTTATCTATCAATGGAAAGATCTCTGTGCGTGGCGTGATAAGGAATCCTAGAAAAGATCGATTGAGACTCCCTCCTCGGTCCCACGAAGATCTCTACGTACTTGTCCAGTCCAGGACAACTGAGATCTTCCGGTCTGCGTGCGTGGGAGCAGCTCAAACAAAGAAGAGTCTGGTCTGGCCTGAATTCAGGCCCTGCCCTTTTCCTTCGCTACTAGGAGAGTCAGCAACTTCTATTAGCGCCGGACCTTGAGTCGAATTGCTCGTGTCATGTGCAACGTCCATCAATGATGGTTCATTAATGTCCATTGATTTAGACTCCTTCCCCCTTCTCAACTATGAATAAGATCGAGAGGGGCCCGAAAGCCCCCAAACCAAGAACGAAAACGGAAGTCGATTCACTCCCCATTCTCTCTTAAATAAAGCTCGCCCTCGAGCCCTGGGCAGGTCGGCCGGGTCTTTCCCTCTTGTTCTGTTCCCGCCACGAGAAAGACGCACAGAAGAGGTATGCCAAGCGGGCGGGGCGCTCGTTACCCTTACTGTTCTCTCTGCCGGGGCCCCCTCCCATTGCTCTAGCCATAAGCTATGGCAGCTCCAGCTCGCAACCACAGGGGCCCGCCCTGCGAGGCCAGAGTGGGCTCAGCGGTCAGGTTAGCCTCCATTCGAATTACGTTAGGAGGTCTTTCGCTTTTGCCAGATCTAGAGAAGAGAGATACTACGAGTCCTCCGTCCCAGATTCCATCGCCGCGGCCATCTGGTTCACCGGTACTACCAAAAAGTCTCATGCTTACGTTACTCTTACGGATGGTTTTATTATCTTGGACCACGAAGACCCCAGTCGTGCTTCTGGTTTCCATTCCCATCATCATATTGATGAAAAATCTCCTCGTGCTCTGCCATAAGAACTTGGAGCCCGTATCATGGTGAAGGTAAGGTAACGCTGTGATTCTTGCTCAAAAAACAGACCGAACGCGTTCGAGTTATTGGCTCGTCCAACCCGGCAGCATTCATGAGTCGCTCGTTCAACTGTCCCTCGGAGACACGGTCGAGAAGTACCATGCATGGTTGCCCCCCGTTCTTTCTTTCTCTCGGTCCCACCCAGCAAGATACGGCTCAGCCAAAAAACGTGAGCGCCCCTGCGCGAGCCAGCCTTATTTTAAAAGTAAAGCTTTGGCTCCAGACTAAAGAAATGGATCAAAAAAAGGGGGGACTTCCGCAACGGGCTATGCCACCCAAACCAACTGAGGGAAGTCGCATCCGTCCCATCGCAAGCACCTACAATGTCATGATCACATTGGTTTACCCTTTTTCTTTGGTAGTTCGACGGACGGTCGCCCCTCCAACAAGAAAAGGTATAAATATGGAAACTTCTCTGCCATTTGGATCGGAGAATTTATGGAGGAAATCGGGTTTTAAATTTCCAGAAACCACACGATTATATAGCCAAAGGGAATATGCCGCGCCTAAAATCATCCCAAGCGCTGCTAATGTGGCTACTAAGCTATTTCTTTGGAAAGCTCCTACTAAGATGGGAAATTCCCCGATAAAGCTGCTAGTACCAGGTGAACTCATATTGGCCAAAGTGGAAGAGAAGGAAATGGTAGAGAGATTCGGCATGGTGCTCACTGAACCTCCGTAATATCTAACAAGTCGAGTCTTATGTCGGTCATATAGAACACCAACACATAGAAAAAGGGCTGAAGGAACCAGTCCATGACTTAACATTGGTGGAATGCTACCTCCAATTCCCTGTATGTTCGATAGAGCCAAAGATTCCCCCCCACTGATCGGAGTACGCCGATTACCCCCCGAACCGTACAAGATAGTTACCACCTATCATACGGCTTTCTAACTTCACTTCTTTTTCTGGTCGTTCCGTTCTGTCGATCGATGGTAGTATAAGAGATCTGTAACCCCCCGAAATGATTTACATAAGGGTTCCTGCTTTCTACCCATAGTTAGCATGTATCTCCCCGGGTCATACTTTAGTATCACATCGTAGACCCCCACCCCAACTCTATCTTCCTTATCGGTGAACCGGAAATAGTGCATAGGTACTCTTCAATGCAGCGGGAGCGAGACGACGTGACATACTACGATCACGTTACAGAAGTGCTGCCCCCTTCGGCTCGGCAATATGGAACCTCTCAACAGCTCCCGTTCCTTTATGAGGTCCTATCGGGATGGGTAGGCCCAAGCCTTCCCCCTCCCTCCATAAGACCCTCTTTCTCTTTCTCGAGGGGGAAAGAGAAAGAAGAGAATCAATCCTTTCTTCTCTTCTTTCATGTGAACGGCCCTATCTTGTATCGAAAGGTTTTTCGTGCTATACACCACGTTGAGAAAGACCAGCCTCCTATGTATCGTACCATTTTTTTACCTCGAAAGGGGGGGTCCTCCTTATGATGCTACGGACGGCTGTCCGAAGTGCAAGAAGGGGTAAACTCGGCCAAAATATGACACCCGAAGGGCCCGGCGCGCACAATCCTATCCTATCCGAGTCCGAGTTTACCGTACCTCCGGCCCTTATGTTACGCGACCGTAATATTTTGTTACCTTCCACCGCCGTTACGCCAGAAATAAAAGGTTCCACACGAGCTCCCGTTCTGCGGCGTGGTGGCAGGACCGATAAGGGGATTGGCTCCGGGTGTAGATAGGGTCAAATCCGCAGGGATCATGCAAATACATAGGCCCCTTCCCTTCTCTTTTGGATGAATGGGGTGGTTTAGAAGGCGCTTTCCGATCTACGGTCCCTCGGAGCGAGGGGTTAGGCAGGTAGTATGGGCCCTCTGACTTCCAGCTATGCGCTGTGCAGCTCCCGCGAAGCGAATGAAGGGAAGCTCCTCGAGCTTTCTCCGCCAGCGGCTTATGTAGTGGTCGGCCTTATAAAGCTCGCTAAGCTTCCCTCCCCCTTCCCTTATTAAATGAAGTGGAAAGTCTTCACTTAGTAGTCGGCATTCTATAAGCGACTTGTCGAGTCTACGAAGCTTTGCTTTTTGTAGTCGGCCCGTAATGCCCCCCTTCATTTGCTTGCCTCCTTCCAGCTCAGAATGCTTGGCCTCCTGCGCCAAGTCGGTCTTTTAGGCTCGGCTTCGTCCTGGAAGCGAAGCTTCTACGACGAGTCGCTTCTCTCCTTCTCTACTCTCGCTGGCGGAGAAAGCTCGAAGAGCTTACGGGTGAGCTTACGTTTACTCTCAGCCTCTTTGATTGGTAGGCGGGCGGGCTAAGCCCCCTACTTAAGATTCCATTCATAAGGGGAATTTTCTGTTGTCGTGACGCTTTGGTTAGACCGACTACTCTACTATAGGCTACTTCTAGCTTCTATAGTGGCCCTTCCACTTTGGTGTAGTTGTAGTTTGTATTGGTACTGAATGAACATATCAAACAAAGGCGAGCAGTATAAGCCCTTCTCCGGCCTGGGAAAAGCAGCGAACTCTAGAAGCTAGGGCGTTGTTCACCTTTGGACACGAACACTATTCCGTTCTCAGCGGAAACCCGCCTTAGAGATTGAACGTCGACTTATCTTATTGCCGTGTTCAATCTAAGACAGCGCTGATAGCTTGTAGTGAACAGCCCCCTTATGAAACCAACCGAAAGCAGCCTTTGGTACTTAAGTAGTTAAGGTTTGGAACCCTTGCAACTATGATAGAAAGCCGTTTGCTTGTTGCCAAACCCTTCGCCTTTCTTTTGAATCAAAGTAGGTCGCAACTGTTGTATTTTAGTCGGTCGGGGGAAGCTGCCGCTTATACGAAAGCTCCGCTTCCTCGTCTTGCTACTGGCAAAGCTTCTACTTTGCTTGCTTCTCTCGCGCTTGCTTGCGCGAAGGCTTAAAGTCCTTTTCGCTAAGTCCAAAAGCTTCCGTCAAAGCGAAAGATCTAATCCAACAGAAATCTCCCGCATATTGAGCGCAGCTGATATGCGGCTACGGCTAGGCGATCATATCATGCCATAAAACTTTTTTATATGTATAGAGAGATCCCCTAGATATACAGATAGAATAGATGTTCATGGATAGACAGACATTCCATTGATTCTTAGTTTTGGGACTGAAAAAGCTCGTCGATCCAAATGAATCATTCTTCTGGTCTCTCTTCGCCCCCCGCCCTGAAACTGACCCACAGCACAGCGCCCATTCGCTTCGCGCGCGGGAAGGCAACGAAGTTCAGTTCATGAGACCGCGGCGGAGTGGAGCAGCCGCGACACGAAGTTCCTTACCTTAGCTGGATCTCGCTGGTGCCACCTAAACGGTAGGTAGGCGACGGATGTGTGACGTTTGGAGTTGTCGTTCGTGCACCTGTCCCCAATGGAAGAATGAGTGATCCGTTCCCTGCAGATCATGGCCTTACCACTTGGTCCCCGATGGCCAGCGGGGGATTCCGTATAGCAGCTCACGTTCGTTTGCGCTGCGCGTTCCCGCTGGACTGGGCACGTGTTAGCTGTAGGAAGTATGGTTCCGAAAGTGACTTCGGTTCGCCAGTTCAGGCTCAACTCCTCGCTTTACGTTAGCGGACCTACAGGTCGGGCCGGGGCTCTGCGCTCTTTCTTTCTGTGTGGGACGATGCCGGGGAGAGAAGGGAATGCGTCGAGGCGGCGAACAACAACAACACAACTACATTATTTTGGCTTTTCTCTCCATGAGATGAGCTCAGTGCATTGGACCGATGGATAAGAGAACCGAGCTGGCCTAAAAAGCGTTTGGGCGCTCTACGTACGATGTAGACTCCATCAGATACATATCGATTTCTTTCTGATGGATCAAGAATAGATAGTTGTCTCATCAATAGATAGAAATCTCCGATTTCCCCTTACAATCGATTTGAAAATAGCACGTTCATATTGCTTTTCGTTCATTTCCGCCACGCCAACATAGCCGCCATAATAAGAAAAGCGGGCGAAGCAGCTAGAAGCGCTCGCTTTTAGCCCTTGATGAATTCTTATTCACGAATGCATTTTTATTTTGGGAAAGCCAACAGAAAGATTCGATTCTGACTTCGTAGAGCCGGTGCTGCTGTTGCCTGCGCGTAGGGCCGTCCCCCACTCCCGTCCCGGGGCGCTAAGGGGCTTTTGTTTTTGGAACAGACGGCAGTGTTTTGCTGACGCCTCGAATCAAGCTTTTGTTGCGACATGCTATGTTTTCTCCCCCATTGCTAGTAGGTTGATGGGTCGCACGCCCGGCACACATGTTTTGGCCTTGTGTGTCCATAACTCAAAATAGGTGACCTAACGGCCGCCGCCCGACTAAACATACCAATAGTCACCAGATTCATATGGGCTACTGAGGAGTAAGCAATGATCTTCTTAAGATCGATCTGTCTTGAAGTGGTCAAGGAAGTATATATTATAGCAATCGCGCTTAGAGTATAAATGAAAGGAGTGGAACAAAGTGTCGCTTCGGGAAACATGGGTATTGAAAATCTTAAAAACCCGTAGGTTCCCAATTTTAAAGGAATTCCTGCCAAGATGACGGATCCTGCCGTAGGTGCCTCTACATGAGCTTCGGGTAACCAAATATGAACTGGTACCATAGGCACTTTGACGGCGAAAGAGGCGAAAGAAGCAATCCATAGAAAGATTTGGCGCCGCTCACTAAATTCTGTGGTTAATAAAATTTGTAAATCGGTGGTTCCTGTTTGGAGAAGAATCAACAGAATAGCTAATAGCATAAAAACAGATCCAAGTAAAGTATAAAGGAAAAACTGATATGCTGCCTTGATCTTTCTTTGTCTCGAACCCCATACCCCTATAATAATGGTAGAGTAAGGGGTGGCCCCAAAGCGGAATTGACCAGTGGTGGTTGGTCGAAGCTCCAGTAGGTAGCCACTCCCTTCTCAGGGAACCGTACGTGAGACTTCCGCATCATACGGCTCCGTCCCGAGCTTCCGTCGTCGGCCTTTGTCATTAGACCACTCTCTATCTATGCATGTATTTTCAGCCTGGACTCTCGAATCTTTTGCTTCTCGGGCGGTGGCGAAGAATGCAGCTTGCGTTGCGGGAGATGCCCGCCCGTAGGGCCCGGCCCGCTTCTCGACCGAAAGAACCGCTCACTAGCTAGCCGGACTAGTGGGGGGCCCCTTCTGGAGACATACTGAAAACCATGCCTTTCGAACCGAACGCAACGCCCGTCTTCAAAATCAAAAGAGAAATGGGCTCGTTGGGAAGAAAGATGGAGTGCGACCTGTAGAGCACATGTAACGCACAGTCGGGTTGCTCACGCATCTTTCTCTCTCTCTCTAGATTTCTCTAGAGAGAGAGAGAAAGATGTGAAAGTAATAGCCTTATGTTATGGCCGCCCCCCCGACTTACGGCCTTTACGCTACTACTACTGTGATGTGAGCGGTTCAAATTGGTTTGATCTTTCCCAATTCTCCTGGCCGGAACTTGTACGCAGCACTTGTACGGAGGTGCATGCATAAAGGTTTGGAACTCTTTTCTTATCTGAATCTTAAGGACAGGACCCTACCCTATTCTCGAACCCTCTGCCGAGCTTAACCCTGCCCGCATTTCCTTTTGAAGGAGGCTAAAGAAATGTCTCCACCTGCTGCCAACAGTCTTTCTTCGAAATTATACTGAACGGGTCGATCCTCCCCTCCCGTTTGTTTTAGCAACTTCTCCTAAGGTCTCCTCACCAAGAGCTCCCCGGCGACGACAGAGAAACCAACCCGCCTGCTGTGGCGGGGCGGCTTTTTTGTTTCACAATAAGACCTGGACGATTATCCCTACCCTCGGTAGCTTACGAGTTTACGTCCATCCCTGGTCGGGTACAGTTTCCTTTCGATTTCTCCCTTGTAGCCGTTACCCGAATTCGCGCAAGTGTGTCCACACCCCCCAAACTGACTTGACGAGGAATCCATTCTCGCGAACAAACACAACCCCTACACACACCTAGGGGCACCCCTTCCTGCATATCCATACAAGACCCGAGTAGGCGGGTCGAGGTCCTACGAGGTACCCACTACTCGGAGTACCCTCCCAAAAGGAAAAAGATGTGTCTGTCAGGTTCGGTTCTTCTTAGTTGGGTTGGGCGGGTTCGACCAGAAATGCTATGCTTACACACAAGACTACCCCTCTTCCCGAAAGCTTCGCGGGGACTACTTTACGACGGCGGACGACCGCCCGTAGGGGGTTTACTGCACAAGGCCCCTGCAGAGGAAAAGCTTTCTCCCAGCGAATAGAAGATGCTCAGCTCCGCACAACATAGGGATTAGCACGCTTTCGGGAAGAACATAGAATAGTAGAGGATCCAGCATGCAGAACACGGCGATCATTAGAAATTCACGAATTAGAGATGCTGTAATATACTCTTTCCCATAACTTCTCATACCAGACCAACCCACTAAAATGCAAATAGGGATCAGAAATGTGGTCAATATCACGAAGAATAAAGAGATACCGTCTATACCCAAATAAAAATGGATGTTTTCATAAGGAAGCCATCGAAGGCTTTCCACAAATTGAGATTTGGCCGTAGAAGGATCAAATTGTATCCGAGGAACAGGGGGATACAAAAAAGTAATAAGAGAGGCACACAGACCAATCAATCGTATCGGTCGTATTCTTGAATTTGGAATGAAAAGAGGAGTAATGCTTCCTAGCACAGGACACAGAATAAGACCACTTAAATCAGAATAGCATTCACAGAAATGTTCTAACATAGAGTAGAATCGAACATTGAAAAGATTAGTTGACAACATGAAAAAGGTGGGCGCCTAATTCCAATACAATAGGGATCCATCAGTGCAAGTCAGCTGAACACCGTGATTGATGAGTGGGTAGGTGGGTTAGGTGCACCTCTCGCCCAGTGGGAAGTAATGAGGCTAGTCCCTCCCCTGAATGAAGAAGTAGTGGGGCCCCCTTCCCGCGTATGCGCCTTTATTTAGATTCTTTCTATTTTTTCATTTTTTATCCAATGGAGAATCTTTCTAAAAAAATATCTCTGGCAAAACGCAATTCGTCGAAGGGATAAAAAAGAAAGAAGAGAAAGAAAGGGAAGTTTTGTTTTTTTTGTCTTTCTTTCAATCCAAATAAGAGAACAGGGAAACCACTAAAAAAATGAAAGTTAGATAAAGAAGTTTCAGTAAGAACTAGCACTAGACTTCTTCCCCCCCCTTTCTACTTTTCCTCTCTCCTTTTGTTTGTGCTTCTACCCGGACTTTTCATTCTCTTTATAGTTTATAGAAACCCCCGAGAGGAAATTTTTAGAATCATTTTTGTAGAAAGGTGAGGCACTTTTCCCGGCATACGGAAAAAAATCCAGGATGACGGCTTTCAAAAGACGAGTAAAGGACGGGGGAGGGGGAGGCTCTCGAAACCAAACGAGACTAGAAGGAACATGGGAATGAGCACCATTCCTATGAGTGCTTTTGTCTCGAAGAGCCAACAAAGGGGCAGCCCGCTCTCTCTATCTCGGTCTCGGTTTAGCATCATATATCAATCTGGAGAAAATTTAGATTGGTTGTAGTGCGGATTAAGGAAGCTGCTCTTCCATGCTGTGGCTGTGGAGGTGGGGGCTGTCGCCGCCTGAGAGAAGCGGAAGCCGAGGCCACCGAAGCCTATCTGCGTCGAGTGTGTCGATTGAAAGAGGAGGGGAGACAACTCAAATGCCAGCGCAAAAATAGAAAGAGTCGTGCCGTTCCAAATTTCATTTTTCTAAGATCCATTGCTCGATTTTGCATGCTCTGCTCCCAAAATGCAGAGAGACTTTCGAGGGCAGATCCGGGTTGGTTGGTCCGGAAAGTCATGGGAGAGGCGGGCTAAGTGAAATAGAATAATATACTGGTGCTACTGTAGAATTTTATGAATTACGCACGGCACACTTTCTATATCTCCTCCGTCTACAAGGTGAACAGCTTAGCTTACAGCACAGCGTGTTCGCCACCACACCGGCTGGCTGGTGCATTGGCCTCTTACCGTAATAGGGCCGAGAAGTATGACCCTTCGATTAAAACGCCCCATATCTCGTAACAGGCGGAGCGTGGCATTTCCTTTTATAAAGTCCGTAGAACTTCTAACCAAAAGATTGATTCTTTAGAAATCAAGTACCATTCAAAGAGTGCATTGCCTCTTTGAGTGAAGAAGAGAAGGGCTTTGTATAGAAAGCCTTGAGCCATGTTCGTCGCCCTAGGCTCACCATTATTTCATTTTATTTTACTTATTTATGGGTTCTAGCTCCAAAGAACATATACATGAAGCTATGTCGACTTACGTACGTCTCGTTGGCCAAACGATCAGGTATGCCGCGCCATGTATCATCCCCTCTTTCTATAGAGGAGAGATAAAGAAAAAGAAAAATATAGTGATCGCGCCGTAAGACCTTGTTCGTTTCTACTTGACGTTATTTTCCTCGGTTTTTTTTTACATTACATAAGGGAGCTTGCTTACTTAGCGCTTGCGCTAAGGATCTAATCAGAGTCAACTTGGATTAAAAAAAAACCTTTCCCTTATTAGCCGGAGTACAAGTGTACTCCTTGATCTTTAGTAAAGGCGGATTAAGCCAAAAAAAATCTTTTTTTTTTCGAAAAGTCTCAACGTCCTCGTTGAGAGTCGCTCTGTGGGACGTCCAGTAGTCTATGACTTGGTCTTCGAATCGTAAGTTTCAGCCCGTTCCCGGCTTGCCTCGCTCTCAGGTTGGCCCTTCTACTTGACTAAGTAGTATTCCACTCGTGCAGTGGGTGTATGGGCTAGCCCATGGTGCGGTCAGCCATGATATACTCAACTTCTTCTTTAGTAAGTTCATCTACAACATCTGGTGGTGCCCTCGTGGGCACGTTCCTCTCTTTGGGTCGGTCTGGTCTAATCAAAGTCAACTGACTCACATGGAATACGGGGTGAGTTTTCACCGAGCTAATCGCTTGAGTCTATAGGCTACCTCTCCTATCCGCTTCTCTACAAGGTCTACTTTCTTCTTCCTTCAGACCGGGCCAAGCCTTTAGGTTGTCTAAGTAGGTTGGGCTAGGTCGTTGCGCTCCTGCCACCTCTTGGCAAAGTAGGCTGATGGGCAAGCCCCCTCCTGCCGCAATGGTGTGGGGCGTAAGAGGCTGTTGCCCCATGGCCAACTCGAAGGGGCTGAAGTTCGACGCAGAGCTTTTTGGTTGTTAAGTTATAGCAGCACTGAGCAACATCCAACAGCTCCAGTTCTTCTGGTTTGCACTAAAGTGCCTTAAGTAGCCCTCGAGGAGTCCGTTTATTCTCTCCGTCTGAGCTTTCAAAGATATACCGACCATAGGTATCTTACCATCAGATACCGGCAGTCGTCTTCTAACATTACCGACCCTTAAATATCGGGTTTTCATCAATTTCACATAACATAAAAAAAGCTTTTTTCATCATCAGAAACAACCTGATTTCCGAGACCTCTTGCATTGCATTACCATAACGAAAATGAAAATGAATTAAAAAAAAAAGAGAAATTGCTCTTGTGATTTTGAATGAACCTTTCTCGGTGGAAGAAAGGAATAGCGATGGGTTTCTATGGAGCATCCAGGAACAAGAAGATTCAATCGGACCACGAATTCTTACGTGGTCCAAGGAAATCAAAGGTCCGCTTCCACGATTTCATCTATATCGAATCTTAATATCAGAATAGCTTATATAGTCATGATTCAATTCAGGTCCACCGACTTTTGATTGATTTCTCGTTTTTCAGATCAGATTGGAACAATGGAGAAGTAGGAAGACTTTGGCGATTCATAATTGGTATATAGAATATCTATTATGTCCCAGGACATAAAATATGAATAATGAAACATGAGGAAGAGTATACCCTGTAGTAACATAGCTGTTCTCCTAATCGACTACTTATCATCATAATGAACATTCCACTAAAAAACTAAAAAAAAAACGGCGGTTACCTTTTTTTTTTCATATCTATATTCTCTGCTGAAAAATGAAGACTAAGACAGGAGTTTCGTGGAAAATAGAAAAGCCCTTTCTCGGATTTTAACCGATGACTTACGCCTATATTCTTAGTTTAAAGAGCGTGACTCTACCGCTTAGTTAAAAGGGCCCATTTGAATTCAATTCATGAATTAGTCCACTTTGAGTTTACTGCATTTAAAAATACTTTCGTGTCTCTGTTACAACACGGCGGAACTAAATGGTTCAAATGAAATCCAATGAGAAAAAAAATGGGAAGGCTGTACACCTAGTTTTCCTGGGATTGTAGTTCAATCGGTCAGAGCACCGCCCTGTCAAGGCGGAAGCTGCGGGTTCGAGCCCCGTCAGTCCCGACCTAGGATCCGATGAATCGATCAATTCATCTCTCCATTTTCTGCGAAGAGGGGAGACACAGAGCAGGATCTAATTCCCAGCAGGAGGATCCTTCTTTCGTTTCGCATTTGTCATCGGACAAATCAAGTCAAGAGGAATCCAAATGACAATAACTAGTACCGATTGATGGAGGAGAGACATATGTAGGTTGGTACAATCGGGGGTATCGCCATATTCAGGATTGAAAGAGATACCGTACTGGTCTGGCTTTTTTCGATTGTTCCTGGTCTATTGAATAGAGTAGCCATTTTTTTTCCCGGGAGCACATAACATTTTTTTTATAGGCAATTTACTTTTCATAGTTACCCCGACAGAGTACTTTTCAGATTCAACCTACCCCTTCTTCTAGCTCCGATTTTTTGTAACCTATATGACTAATTGGGGGCAATCTATCTATCTTATCAAAATGAATTGCACACACTGGATTCTCGATGTATGCGTCCCAATCCAAGGAAGGGGAATGCTAATAAAAGATCAAAGATCCGCTCCAACTTCTTGTGATTCGAGACTGGGGGGGATATCGAATGAAAAAAAAAACAAGATGATGAGATTATGGAAGTACCGAGTCTTTTTTGCTACTGCACTGTTTCTTCTAGTTTCTACTGCTTTTTTATACTTCAAATATAAGTATAGTATAAACCTTAAGTAAAAATGATTCATTTGAATGAAACTTGAGTTATTTATTAGTTCTTATCAATGATTGAAGAAATGAAAAGGGATTCCAATTCCAAGTCTTAAATGAAATGAGTGGACTGGATGGAATCAGCGGTATATAGATCCAATACAATAGATAGTAAGAAAGAACTAGATGCACCTTTCTACCACACTATCTATTATATGTAGATCTATATGTAAATAGCACTCCGATTTTCTTTCTTCGCTACACCCATTCGTCTCTCTTCCAATCAATCAAAAGTAGATTTTTTAAGTGTTTAAACTCAATGAAATTTGCCACTCCGAGCTAAAAATGAGTGGCTTGTAGTAGTTTTTCAATAGGGAAAGTCGTTTCTCTCTGAACCTAGAACTAGATGATGAATCAAAGTTCTTGCTTTTTTGAGTAAAAATCATCTTTTTAGATGTTGGAATTTCTTTAGGAAAATGCCTTTCATGATCAGGGAGTATTTCAAGTAAGCCAATTTGGATCGAATTAGGACCCCCTGGGGGCGGAGTTCAGTCTTCCAGAAATAGCGCTGTTAGTTACAGCGGATCGGGTCTAAGGCTCTGTGACTAACAGCGTCTTTGACTATTTGAATTATCATTGGTAAACATTGGATTCAAAAAAAAAAAAGACACACAAAAAAATGGGATGGATGGATAATGAATAAGAAGAAAGTGTTAGGCAGGCCCATCTCTAAGACTTGCGAATCCAAATCAGGCTTTTCTAAAAAAGGGGTTGACAGGAGGGGTCCGGTGCTCGATTAGTGGCAAGAGGTTCATGGGCAGGATTCTTATGAGGAGACGTTCCGCCCTGTTGCTAAGATTACCACGGTTCGTCTCCTTGTTGCCATTGCTGCAGCAAGGCCCTATGCCTTGGTATAGTACAGGTGAGAGCACGCCGTAAGCGCTGTTGCACAAGTACTGTATCACGAGCGCACTACTAAGTCCCACGAGTACACTAACAAGAGAGTTACTACTGCTTTCGGTCTTCGGAGAAAGAGACATTATTCGGGATAGAAAGAAAACAAATTTTAAATAAATCTACGCTTTTTGTAAAGGTGAGGTTTGTAAATAAAACAATTCCTTCTGTCGTGTATCCACGATTAATGCAGCCTCAGATGCTTCAATTGTCAATTTTCTAGTATTCAGCGAAAGGTTACACACCTATCCTATGGGTTAAGTCAACCCTACTCCACGAGTACCGATAGGCAGCATAGGGGAAGAAGCACTACGCCTAGGAATTAAAAAAAACGAAAACTTTGTTAGAAATTACCCCCTTTCCTTATCGGGATCGGGATTAACAAGAATGGTTGGTACAACAAAATCCATCTCGTTCGTACTTTGGATACCCGTATAACCATAGAAGACTGTTGAAGTTCTTAATTCCTTGAAATTCATGGGCGTTGGGGACAAAGAAATTTTTGGAGTTACCCTTTTTATATATCTAGTTTTATATATCTAGTTTTATATATCTAGTATCAACAGCTTGATACTAAAAAAAGACAAAGAACACCATAAATTAAAACACACTACTTTGCGTCTACAGACACTTATTTAAACCTTCTAAAACTAAAAAGAGTCGACGGACTCTTCTATTCTAGTCTCCCCGGTGACCGTGGGTGACAGCACGCACAATTAGGGCTTCCTGCTCCGCCCGCAGCGCTTGCTGCCTCTCCTCCAAACCCTCTATGCGCTCTCTGGCAGCGCCAATGCGTTCTTCTGCCTCTGCAGGATCTCTTGCTCTAACATTTCTCAAAAAGAGGTTTAGCGCTCTACGGCGCTCTTGAATTTCATTTTTCAGTTGCCCCATTTCGGCAGCAATTGCAGAAAGCCTGTTTGTAACAGCCATAGCCATACGTGCTATTACTCAATTTCTTTGATTTGAATTTGATGAAGACACTTATCGAGCCTCCATTTATAGAGTGGTAGAGGAATCTCGCCATGCGTCACGAATTAGATGGCAGGCACAATTCTTACTAGTTCTCCGCACTACTTTTCTGCAGTTGAAGACTATCATGCCTTTTTAATGAAAAACTGGCTGGCTCTGGCTACCTTGCGGAGCAAACAAAATCTCCCCAAATCACACTGCCTGTATGAACAAACAAACTTTGCACAACCAGCTTACGTAGAAAAGATTCCATGCCAATAGACTCGCGACATCCATGTACTGAGTCGTCAAATGAGCCACGTTAAGAAAGCCCAAGCTTATACGCATTGGCCCACAGGGTGTCCCAAGAGGGCCCGAATGAAAGACCCAAGCTTACATGAACCATCAAAGAAAGTCCTACAAATGAAGACTTGGGCCTGTCAAGCCTGCTTTCCTCGATGGAAGCCCACAGAAGGGCCAAAACACGCCTACCCATCATCAAAGCAAGCCCAAGCCCATGCAAGAAGGACCTCATTGTCATGGAAGCCCTTTCCTTACTCCTCAATATAGTCTATGAGAACGTTTTTCTGACCAACTCTCATGGCTTTAGGAGGGGGCGGGCCCCTAAGCTAGCTCTCGCCTTCTTCAGGATTTGCTCCTAAATTCCAGCTATGATCGACCTTTCGAATGAATGAAGTTAGAAGCTAAGGGCTTTGGTCGAGTGCTTTGCCAATCATTCTTCTATGTACGATAGTCATAAGGCAAGTAGCAAGAAAGAGCACAGGAACGATATCCATTTCATTCCTTGCTTGGGGCTTGGTGGGATTCCTCGCTATCAATCAATAGAAGAAAGAAGCTACTTGAAGGCAGGACTGTAAGAGGGATGAGACCTACCTATTACAATCCTCACTAGATGAGGGAGGGAATCAAAAAGGCAAAAGGCTGCCTACTATCCGGACTGGACTCACTCAGGACTTCCATCTAGAGATATAGAATAGAAAGGAAAGGGCAAAGTCTGACTCTATTACTTACTAAAGGCAGGAAGAGAGGACTTCTTATCCCCGCTCTGCCCTTGGGGGAGGAAGCCCAATCACCCCTGGCTTGCTTATTCAACTCCCAAAAAGAACAACTGAAACGGATTCTCCTCAAATTGAATTCATATGTAGGATGCTAAATAGTAGTCCTCGTAAGAAAGAGAGAAGTCAAGAGGCTAGAAGTAAAGAAGGGCATCTTACAAAGGACTTAATGCTCTCGGAGAATAGGTTAGCCCTGTTGAGCCACTGACAGACTCTTTATCCTCCTCTCTTCATACAATATATTCTACATAGCAACAGCGGCAATGCATATTGAGGAAGATAGGTTGCATCTCTTTCTAGAATAGATACAGTAAGGAAGGTTTAAGCTACATCCTAAAGGTAAGAAATAGATTCTTCTCCTTTCGCCTAGCATCCCTATTGGCTTGCTGGAACAACCAGCTTGCATTTCCAATGTACCTACCCACTTCATTAGGTTACGGGGTTCAGAACACAGCGATGAGCTACGGTGGGAACTAGAACTAGGTCTCGATCACGATCTGGATCTGAATATAGGGCATAAGGAACTGGACCAGCGGAATCCACTGCGAAATCGGAAGAGTCAACCGCACTGGCTATGCCCTCTCCTACCCTTTTTTTGTCCTTCCAATCCAAGCTTCCACAATGCGACCAGCAACTCTCCCCAGTCAGAGGACGTGGTGCAAAGTTAGGAGCGGTCAAGTCTGGCATGTCCTGAAGGAATCCGAACTGACGCAGGACCCGGCGAGGGAAGTAAAAGAAAGGACGTGGAAGTCAAGCCCATGATATGCACGCATGAGTGTCCCTCTGTAGTAATGACAGGGCTAAGAAATCCTCACCATTTACACCACCAATGTAGCAAGAATGCAGATTTCTCAATTTCCTAATAAAACGTCTCCTCGTCATCATCATCGTAAGCTCCAGCCCTGAGTCCCACAACTGGCTCCACCCGAAAGGCAGCACCGATCTCTCTAGGAATTACTCTCAGTCTCAAAGGAAGACAAGTCATCTACGGTAAATAGGAGAACGAACTCACTATCTGATCCCTCAGCGCCTGAATCTCCTGCTGCTGACTGGCTATCAACGCCTGCATCCGAGACTGCTCTGTCCTGGTGATCAAAACCTGATTGGGGCGTATGTGATGCTGCAAGGTAAAACAAAGGTAGAAAGTCAGCACAAGTTCAGCAAGATTCTATCAAGTAATATATCAAGGGAAAGAAGATTTACCAGCCAGTGGTCAAGTACCTTGCCCCCGACCATCATACCACCAAGGACAGGGGTGACATCCACAATGAAGCCAATAGAGATGCTCCTGAAAGTAAGGTAATCCATATCCGCTGCCTGAAGTCTCTCCTCAAGAGGTCGATCATCCATAGCAGGAATGGACCTAAAAAGTAAAGTCATATGAGTAGGAGGATCAATCGGCACTCGGACGACTCCATCAATCTGACGAGTGAACCGCTCTCCCAGATAATACTCCCAGCTCTCAGGGCCGAAAAGAATCAGTCTGCGCCTAGAGAGAGCGAAAGCATCTGTCGCCTCAGGAGTATGGAAATACTTACTCCCAACATAAGGAGTCAAAGAGAGCTACACGAGCAGAACTTCTCAAGTCAGCCTCACAACAAAAGGATAGGAATCCGCTTCTAAGGTTGTCTGTCACAAGAGGACTACTCTTTGATCTCTCTCCTACGCTCTTCGATAGCTGCTTGGCTTACAGGAACTACCTTATTCCTAGATCTTCTTTCTTATTAGTTGTTCTATCTTGATCTAAAACTACTAGTAGGAACAAAGCTACCATCAAAGACATTCTTAGCTGGCCTAGCTTGATAGAAACCTAAAGTAGCTACATCCAGCTCTATGAATCAAATCCCTCCTTATATCACTAGAAGAGATACAGGAAGGAATAATAGCCAAGAGGGAATGAATTCATTTCATTTCAAAATCCCAAAGAAGTCAGAAACAGACGCTGAAGGATCAGCTGAAGCAGAAGAATAATAGAAAGCTGAAGCAGCTAAAGCATCCGCAGAAGAGGAAACCATTGTTGATCCTATGGGGTAGGAAGCCCCAAGCCAACCCTTCCCAAGGAGAAGTCAAGATCCGGGAAGAGGGGATCAGGAATAGAACCTGCCTCTCCGCTTGGGATTCTTTCTTCTGGTAGTTTTTCGCGGTCGGGGCAGCGAAGTCATAGCCTTATCACCGGAATACTCCTTCCACCGGAACTAGATAGAAAGGTAGGGCAGTTGAATCCCGGGTCGATCGAACGGGGGCTTGAAATTAAAGTATTTCACTACCACCTGCAGATAGGAAGGAAAGAGTTGTTGCAGATGATCCCGAGTCCAGAAGCAGAGAGTGATATCTCGGGTAAGGAAAGTAAGCTTGTGGGAATATGTCCGGATCAGAGCGGGAATCTCTCTGTCTTGAACCAAGTGGCTCGGGCTGGGAGAAAAGCCCATTCCTACCCGGAGAGTGAGATTCTGACATGATTGGACTTAGCAGCATTAGCAGTGGTGGATCATCAGTCACCCCCTTTCCTCGCTTTCCTTGTAAAGAAAGCTATGTCCGGATGCTCGGTCACCGGCACATGAGCAGAAAAGGGAGGAGGGCTTTCCCTGACCGAGTTGAACCGAGGCGGTTATTGGAATCATCCGCCGATAACCCGATCCCGGAAAGAGGGATCATCATTGTATGAGCGGAGGATTGGGCGCAAGCAGGATCTATTTGTTTTTTTTTTTTCGAAATAACCGGTGTTAGCGACGAAGGGATTGTTTGCAAGAGAAGGTTGCCAAGTTAAGATACGAGCAGGAGGCATGCCACGCATAGTATAAAAAAGGGCAGAGAAGAGGATTGATGGACAGAGGGAAGATACATATATTATATAGATGCCCCAAAAAGCAGGAGGAATCGGCTGCTGGTGGAAGGTTTTGCAGGAAATGAATCACTAGTATAAGAAGGGGACAAGGAATGCCCTTTGCCACGTGAATCAGACTAGGTTTATCTCAGATGCGGGATTACCAATGTCGCGATTGGAATTAGGAAAGGAAGCTGTGGCACTTCTGAATATGAGGAGGAGGTTGAATCAATAGCAATAGTAGACACGCTACGATCTTTGGCTTTGGCTCTTTGCTAGACAAGAGCAGTACAGGAAGCTTCGAATGCCATGGTTCTTGTTACAGACTAGGCTGCAAGTGAGAGTGATAGAATCCGCTCAGCTGTGAATGTTGCCGATGCCGATACCGGAGCAGCTAAAGGAAGCAGTAGCAGTACAACCATCCAATTGCAATTCCATTGCACATTCATCTTCCTCTATCAATGCTCTTATTACTGATAAAGAAATGACATACATAAGGGATGTTCGAGATCGCTTCTGTGCGGTGAATCCTGAATATCTAACAGAGCGGAACCTCTTCTTGCGATGTGGAGACTGAGCAGCATGTTCCGCGGCTTCGGCAGCCCAGCTTCTTAAGTTAAGGTGCTTCCAACTGTTTGAAGGTGATTGGATGGCAGATATTCTGTAGGATCCCTGACCACATTCAATCAGCAAGCAAAACATTCACAGCTTCAGTGGGGTTGCCGAGATCCCACCAAACATAACTCTCATGCTCCTTGCATGCCATCTCTCTAGCAAGGCAGTCAGCCAGCCTTCGGAACCTTCCAGCTCCACAGCATGCACTGTTAAGGTTCTGACTAAAAAATCACAAAGAGGATTACCAATAACAAGAAATTCACAAGCTTCGAAGCATTAAAAAAAGGATACTATTTGAGAAGATTATTCCATACTCAGCAGAAGCAAAATTCACTCCATGGATCATATCCTCGACCGTGTTTCCTAGGGTTGTTGATAATCTCCATCATCTCTTTATAGACATCACAGAAGATTCTTTTGGCATCAGGAAGCCTCTGGTTAAGCTCATATACCATGGCATGGAACTTCTTTTTTAAATTCCATCACTGTTTATCTCATTAAGGCATTCTCCATTTCTGCTATTGTATAGCCACAAGTAGTAAGGAGCACAACCCTAGAGGAAATACTGGTGCTAGCAGATTAGCAGCAAAGTCAGCTTATAGTTCCTTTTGGCACAACATGGTAACAGGGTAAGTGGTCAACTCTATCCCATTCTCTCTCTGTAGCTCTCCGCATGAGAAGATTTCAAGAAGTGAATTCTTGTAGAGGAAGACACACAAGCTTCAACCGTGTCAATACCAATCTTTGAAGCCTGCAAGAAGAGGAAGAGAATACCCAAGCTCTATGGACTCCACAGTTTCGCCGACCCGCGTTGCCCGATTGCTCTCTCTGGTCCCTTTCGCGACAACATCCGCGTCTTTCTCCAAGAATGCGCGGAGCTCGAAGATTACACTGTCGAAGGCATGCCCATTTGGTGCACACTGCTTGTTCACGAGAACAGAGGCTTTGTTGTTTCTTTTTACACCATTGAAGAGAGTGCCAAGCATTCTCTGAGGCCGTTCTGCGATCAATGCCGATGCACTGGTAAGGCTCGAATTCTATTCTCACTGATTGTTTGATTTTTCAATTGGGTTTCTGTTCCTAGTCTTTTGGATCAGTTTATGAGTGCGGGCGTGCCAGAGTCACAGTGGACTCGAGTGTACTGGATTATATGCAAGACTAAGGACCAAATTCCCTTGAATTGAGATTGGGCGACCTCAGATGTTCAATTAATTGCACCACGACCTCAATCTAACTTCTAATCAAGCTTGTAGAGAAGCAAGGGTCCCTAAAATGGATTCCACTCTGCCTCACTGAAGAGGACTTAAACACAACAACAGAAGTAAGAAAACAGCTTAAAAGTAAATTGCATTAAAATGGAATAAGTACAAGTTACAACCAGGGGGTGGTCTTTTTTGACTTTAACCTCATCGGGGCTTTCACTAGAGAACTATAATGTTTCTGTTTAAAATCCTTTCTGGATCTGGAAGTAGGAGTACTGCTGTGGCAAAGCTAGCTA
>Ga0153967_100333_pt1 | contig 21430 bp, 23 predicted proteins | sample TSFL051MetaG_FD_104688 | JGI IMG/M metagenome (GOLD analysis project Ga0153967, IMG submission 104688) | Attine ant fungus gardens microbial communities from Florida, USA - TSFL051 MetaG | ecosystem: Host-associated > Fungi > Mycelium > Unclassified | place: USA: Florida, Paynes | collected...
AAAAAAGAGAAAAAGGATCTTTGTGTCATAATTCATGATATAAGTGAAATATACTAGTATATTTAACTGAAACATAATATACATTGGCAGATACTTAACAGTTGAGTTACGTAGTTAGAACCTCAGTTGATCACCTACTAGGTGTCATCTTAGGTAAGTCTCCTCTGCCACTTACTGTATAACTATGAACTTAACTCTCATGTAGTTATTTCATCTTTCAGGTTATAGGCCCATGCCCTTAAAACTTCCAAACAAACTATACAACACACATTCTACATACTTCTACACTACTACAATGGCACATATATTAGGACCAATGCCACTACAACTAAATGAGTCAGACAAATTCAATGGATCAAACTGAATACAATGGAGCAATACCATAAAAACAATGGCCTAAATGAAAGGAGTCCATGGATATTTTGATAAAACAATTTTTAGATGAGTAAAAAATCTGAGATGTATGGATAAAGACATTACTCACTTTCAACATCAAAGATGCCAATAGTTTAGGAATTAACACTACTAGAACATCAGCGAGTATCTAGAAATCAGTCAAAGATAACTATGAAATACACTCAGAAATGACTAAAATCAATGTGAACAATGAACTCAGGACCTTAAAATATGCTGATGATAATGACTTTCCTACCTATCTATCTATTATGCACAACAAATTGTCCTAAGTACAAACTATGGGGATTATAATATCAAATACTAGCTTTAAAACCATTTTGCTCAACTTACTTCTGAAATCCTGGAACTCTATAGTAGCATTGCTTTATAACAATATGTCACTGTCAGAAGTCATTTAATAACCTAATGTATAGTGGTTACATACCAAAGATGATTGTCCTAAATCCTCATTATGCTCTGTTATAGCACTTCAGACTAATACCTATATAAAAAAGAACCAGAACCTCTTAATCTGCACTAATTCTAACTGCAACTACCATGGGCATACTATTGATGTATACTATTGGCCAGGGGGAGACAAAGAAGGACAATTTTCACCTGGTTTTAGGAAAAGAGATAGATTCAAGAGATTAGCAATAAATATATGTTAAGGTAGCATAAAACCTTCACCTACTGTAAACATTGCCTTCACCAGTGAAGATAACGACCAGGTTTTTGCCTATATGACCATAGGAGATGCCAAGTTCAAAGTACCTACTACCCCAACTATTAATGACAACTATATACCTAACAACAAACCATTCCTTAGTTTTAGTGACCCTGAACAATAAATATGCAATGAAAAAAGGGTAGAGAGTCTCAAAAGTATATCTGTAGAAACATCATTAGTCCTTCATACAGACTTCAATAATAAATCTGATATTTTTACCCTTCTTGACTCTGGTGCAAGTGACTATTACTTTGCTGACTTGTTACTGTTCATCTTTTATACTTCCTTCAACCAACCTGTATCTGGACTAACCACTGAAAAAGGATTAACATTCAATATGGTCAGAAAGGGTAACGTCAAGTTTCAAACAAACATCAATGGAGTGAAGAGAATAATCACCATTGATGATGTCCTATACACACCTGGATTTAGATCTAATTTAATCTCAATGTCCAAGTTGAGCATTAAAGGAGTAAAAGCAACCTTCAAAGGTGACATGGTAATTATAAAAGTGAAAAATGGAGTAAAGGTAATATCAGCAATGCAAATTGGCTAACTTTATGTGGTTGAAATAGACAAACCTCAACTAAAAGCTCTTATTATATAGTCAAAACAAAACCCTACAAATTTTGTTATGTGGAACAAATGTCTGGCTCATGCTGGAGCAGAAAAAATTTGTCAGATAATGGCAGAGAACCTTGTTGATAGACTAAACATCTGTAGTGAATTATTAATAGGGGGACTATGCGAGGACTGTGTCTATAGCAAATATACTGCATACCCATATAATAAATCCAGGGAAAAGGAAATTCTTGAATGCATATATATTGATATATGAGGACTGTACCAGGTACAATCAGTTGGAGGTGTACTGTATTTCATGATCATTATGGATGGGTTTTCATCATATTGAACAGTCACCTTCCTGAAATTTAAGTCAACAGAAGTCACATTGAACATATTCAAAAGCTTCCATACTGAGGCAAAGTATTAAACTGGGAGAAAGCTAAAATAAGTACAATTAGACATGAGCAGGAAGTAGTACAATAATGTATAGGAATGTTATTGTGATAAATAAGGATTAGACTTTGAGTTCATGATACCCTACACACACCAACAAAATAGCACAGCAGAACAATCAATGCACATCATACTGGATGGTACCCAAACAGCCATGGCTGAGTCTGGACTGCCCATGAAGTACTGGGCAGATGCTATATGAATAGTGTAATGATCCTAAGTTTGAGTGGTGTAACCCTAACCCAGATTGCACTCTATGTTAGAGTAGGCAAAGAGAACTTGTTAGAGTCCTCACTGGATTGTATGCAATACTTATACAAGTCCAAAGATTTGTACATGTTTACTGATCTGACATAATTACCTAATTAAAAGAAAAGGAAATAAAAAGAAAAATAAATAATAACTTAGGGGAATTTGGTGGTTTATGACAAATAGTAGTCTATGTTCAAAATCTACTACCTAACTTACAACAACCAAAAACAATTCCAGCTAAACTATGGTCTGGACAATGCCAGGATATATCTCATTTGTGACCTTTTGACTGTACCTCCTATACATATGTTCCACTGGACCTGAATCTCTCCAAGTTGAATCCTAGATCCATTCAAACCACACTACTTGGATATTTTGGATGCAATGGTTACAAACTCTTGGACAAAGTTACTGGTACAGTCTTCAAGTTATGAGATGTTATATTTGAGGAGAGGACAACTCACATCATGAGACAACCAACCCTGGCTGTATTCTATGATGACAATAATCTATTTATTTACAATCCTTTACCCAACAATGAGACTACTAGCTCTGACAACAAGGCTAGTACAGATCCAATACTCTTACCAATACAAGAAATTGCTCCAAGACTCCTAGCCAATTATGACTTATACAAGAACAATAAAGACATATAGATAACTCCAGCTGATGATAATTCTACTGCTATTATAGAAAAAGAATTAGGTAAAGCCTCTGAAATTCCACCTTTTGCACTAAGAAGATCTCAAAGAACTGCAAGGCTGAGTACTTGACTACAAAAGTCTCTCAAATACCTCAACAGACCAATTACAAACAATGTTGAGAATGAAAACTGGATTCCGAGAATGTTTAAAGAGGCGATAAGATAACCAGACCTATAGTGAGAACCAATGGCTACAGAGATTATAATGTTGAAGGCTAGAAATGTTTATGAAATAGTACCATGATCACTAGGATGGAATGTAGTTGGATTGAAGTGGGTATTTGCTGTAAAATGGACAGAGGACAGAGGACTTGAAAAACAAAAAGCCCAGACAATAGCAAAGGGATTCACACAAGTCATAGGTGAAGACTACAGAGAAACCTATGCTTCTGTTGCTCAGTTAGAATCTATTCACCTTGTTTGTGCTATAGTAGCATTCTGACAGCTTTGGCAGATTGATTTTGTATCTGCTTTCCTTAACAATAATAACACTTATGATATCTACATGGAACAGCCGAAGAGATTTGAGGAAGGGAAAGATGACCATGTTTGGAAATTACAGAAAACCCTTTATGGAACTATGCAAGAAGCCCATGATTGGGTGGAAAACTTAGACAAAACCTTTTAGTGTCATAGATACTACAAGTCACATGCTGATCCTCGAATCCAATCAAGAGTCTATAGTAACGAACTTACATTAACCTTTACTTGGACCAATGATGTTCTAGGAGTCTCTTCTACTGTAGAAGAAGAACAATCAGCCAAATCTCAACTAGGGTCAAGCTATGAGATTCAAGACCTAGGAGAAGCAAAACTAATACTTAGCATGTACATTGATAGGAACTTACTAGAAGACATCACCTTGTCATAATGTCTATATTGTGAACGTCTCCTCAAGTGGTTCAATATGGATATGTATTCATCTACAACAACCTCTTTCCCTCCTGGCTTGATACTTTTAGCAGAAGACTGCCCCTTTATACCTGATAAGATAAATAAGATGAGGAACATACCATTTCGTGAAGCCTTAGGATTGCTTATGTAATTACAAGTTGCTACAAGACCAGAAAAGGAACAATGGACTATGAGATCACATATAAAGAAGATGGTGATCTTGAACCTGTTGGTTATGTTGACTCTGATTATGCTGGATGCAAAGATACTAGATGATCCACTGAAGATAACATTTTCATGATAGCAGGGAGGCCAATCTCTTGGGAGTGCAAAAAACAAGACACAGTAGCACTATCTACAGTGGAGACAGAATTCATGATGTTCTTAAGGGCAACTACTTAAGCCTTGTGGTTATCAAAGTATTTTGATGAAGTAGGATTACCAATCCCAAGACCACTCAAGATTTTTGCAGATAATAGTGGTTTTATCTCCAATAGTCTAAACAATAAGAACTACTGATGCACAAAGTATATTGATGTTCAGGATTATTTTATCAAGGAACAAACAAAATTAGGCAGCGTTATATTTTAGTATACCCTAACAACTGAGAACATAGCTGACATTTTAATGAAGGCGCTAACATGAGATACACTATGCAAATTTGTACATAGGATGGGACTCAGCCTAAAAGTTGAGAATATATCAGTCCAGAGAGAGTGTTAATGAGGACTGACTCACAAAGGTTTCAGTTCTATTGTCTTAAGTGAAACATACTAGTATATTTAGCTGAGACATAACATATATTGGCAGGTACTTAACAGTTGAGTTACATAGTTAGAACCTCAGTTAATCATCTACTAGGTATCATCTGAGGTAAGTCTCCTCTGCCACTTACTGTATAACTATGAACTTAACTCTCACATAGTTATTTCATCTTTCAGTTACTGGTACTCTTGAAAAGAGGTTTGACCAGAGCACTTATCTTGGTGTCTATTACCTAATCCCAATGGGATTGTTCCATGACAATCAAGTTCTATGACAGAGGCTAAAGGCTAGGGTGGGGTGGTAGATATTGTGAATGGAAGGGGTAGAGAGGTCTTTAGGTAGATAAATTTTTTTGGAAAACAAATATTTGGAGGTAAAGAGTCTGTCATTTAGAGTACTTTTCTTGCTCTTCACTGCCTAGGCTACTGACTGTATAGTTGGTGCTTAGGAGGCATGCTTACAACACATGCCATAGGGTCTGCCACTGTGTTCCTGATTGTCTCTTACTCATTTGTATTTAGAGTAGTTGGCTTTATAATTGATGATAAAAAAAAAAAACTACTCTGACACATCTTTTCTTTAATAGTGCACTTATAGATGAGCTTTGGAATACATTCATTCTGGACCTTGGAGCAATTTATTTGACTCATAAATCACAGTTTCCATCCTATACTATCATTTTGGACACAGTCTGTGATATACAGAAGTTTATTGCAGAGATGGATGATCCTTTTCTGAGGAAGCTAGAGAATCTCCTTACAACATTTGAACATGGAACACAGCACTTGTTCAATAAAAAGTACCTCTATTACTGATTTCTTTACTTGGAAGGCTTAATTTCTATGTAAAAATACTGTAGTAGGCTTGAAAAAGTAAAAAATTCTGCCAATTTCCAGCTGAGAAAAAATTGACCCTCTATAAAGGCATACTCTAATAAGACATACCCTTTGACCACGACTAAGGGGTATGCCTTATAAGAGGTTTGACTACAAGTATCAGTCATCATTCACACCCAGTAAAAACTTGTCCTGGGACTACTACAGCTGAAATCATCTCCACAAGGGCCCTACTCTCTCAAACTGGTGTTTGCCCACATTCCAGAAGTCTTGGGAATATTCTTATCACAAAACAATTACATTTGACTAAGTACCCTTGGTGTGCTTCTTCGGCTCTTTACGTTTCCTACCAATTATTGACCCGAGTGGGTTCCCAATCTTGGACTTCTCATCTTTTTTGAAGGTGTCATCACATTTTGACATTTTCCTCTTCTTCCTCGGTGAAGGATTCTCTTGCATTTCATTTCCTTCTTCCACCTGTGATATACTACCACGTGTCTTTGTCTTCTTAATGTCTCGGGGCTGAATCATAGCTCAGTAGCAGAATAGACCTGAAAGTTGGATCCCTACCTTTGCAATGGCAACTTCGTCTTGCTTCCTATCCCTCCTTTGCATTACCTGCACATTCTCGATTGAGAATTCGACAATCAACGAGTTCTTTCCATTCTTCCTGGGCCCCTGATCAATTTCTTCCCGCACCCGTCTCATCTTCAAGTCATCCCGCTCTTTCTCCGTTTTCTGCTTTTCTGTCCGTAATAGATCCTCCATCTCCTCTTTGTACCACTGTTCCAATAATGATCCAGTGCTGGGGTTACAGTTTGCCCATCGAAGAACACGAAGGGCATCCGAATGACTGTGCATTTCCACGAACCCATAGCCCTTGCTTCGACCCTTACCTGTTATAGTATCAATACGATCCTGCTGGCGCACAATTTTAACTTGTTTAATGCCTGTCGAACGACCAGTGAACCGTTTGTGCTTTTTCGCATTTGTGCGTGAGACTGAATTGGTCTCGGTTTCATCAGGCCGGGCGAGTTCGTCAGTTGTTAGGCCAGCTCGGCTACCTTCTTTAACTTCAACCTCAAAAGCGCGGACGGCATGGATCGTGAGACGCTTAAGAACACGCTCGGTAACAAAGAGGGGGATCTGGCGGATGCTTAGTCGTGTTGGAGAGATGTACAATAAGGGATTGGATTTCAAAAGCGCCCGGCGTGCATTATAAGAACTTGTCCGTCGTTCTAGATCTGATGGAGTTATATTTTGGGAGAGTGGAGAGTTGGGTAGAATGACTGAAAGCATTTCGAGTGTCAGTATACTACCGAACCATAACGGAGAATCCTTACCTCCCTCCTTGAGCAGGTACATATTACGCTTATCTGCTTTTTGTCGGGCTCTTTCACCTTCTTCCTTGAGCTTTGAAGCCTGATCACGGGTAACAGCTCTAACGACATCGAGTGTTCTTCCATGCAAGACCAAACTTTGTGCTAGACTAGATGATGGATCAGGTGTCAGGATAGATGGTAAAACAAATGGGTTTTTCTTGGCGGGCTATAATCTGGGCATTAACAAAAATACAAATCGCAGGTGCGTAGACTCACTGCTGGCATGTCACCAGTAGTCTCCCTACGCAAGAGATCGCTTTGTTCGATGACCTTATCGGTATCTTCTTTGTTCCAAAAACATGCAAAGCCAGTGCCTCGAGATTGACCAGTTTCAGGATCCGTGACAATTCGGGCATAGCGCAAGGGACCGAATGCACGGAAGAGCATGCGCAGTTCGTCTTCTGTAGCGGCGAAGGGAACGTTACGAATGAAAAGGGTTGTGCCGACATCTGTAGTGGGTAAAGAAGGTTTGACGAGTTCCTCTCTACCAACCTCCTCTTCGTCCTCCGAAGGTGAGCCATCATTGTCGTCGTCTGAGTGGACTCCGATCTGTGATTCCGCATCTGGATCATCGTCGCTTTCTTTGTCACTTCCAAAATCCTCACCCTCCTCGGTGAGTTGTTCGATCCTTGCCTTTTCTTGTTCCCATTTATCTTTACTCAGTGCCCAGTCCACTGAAATAATTCTCTCATATACCTTCTCCGCTTCCTTGACATTCTCGCCATCGTGTTCCATTCCTTCTCCCACATCCGCTTTTTCAGCCTCCTTCTTCTCCAGCCGCTTCTGTTTCTTCTTTTTCTGTTTATCTGAGATCAATTCTAGTGCTGTCCCAGCCCTAACGAGCTTGCCGTTGCAACCTTCAATGGCCCTCTCTGCGTCCTTCTTACTCAGCATCCAGACAAAAGCGAACCCCTTCGCTCGTGGTTTACTGGTGCTGCTATCAGTAGCACTTCTCTCTCCGCTTTCCACATTGACCTCGGCCGTTGGGACATCGATTCGATATATTGGACCATAGGGAAGGAAAACTACTCGGATATCTTGTTCAGTAATTTTCCATGGCAAGTTTCGAACAATCAGTCGGCTGCCATGACTTGGTGCCAATCCTCCCGCAGAAGTCGTGGAATTTTTCATGTTCACTCTGGAATTTGACCCAGAGGTACTGGTAGCGGGGATGGGTTTGGCGAGATTTTCGAAACGCTTTTTGAGTATCACAGAAAGGAGGGAGCCTTTGTAAACGTGCGCGTGGAGTTTGGTGGCGGCGTTATTGGCGGCGGCAGGTGTGGAGAATAGGATGTGAGCTGGAGGCTGCATGAGTGAATGACTGCGGTTCCAGGGGCTGACGCACCGACGCTTAGATCTTCTGTACCATCTTCTGATTTGAATGGCCAATCAACTTTCTCTGCACCTTCGTATTTACGGATCTTTTTCCAGAGTTGTTTTGAATCGATTGATTGAGGTAGACCAGATACGATTATAGTACGAATGGCAGCACGATCACAAGGAGTTTTCTGGACAGGTGGAGGTGGAGGTCGGGGTTCTTTCTTGATTTCACCATCTTTCGATTTGGACTAATAATTGCGTCAATCCAGAGGTCAGTTCGTGATTGCACTGAACCACACCTTGCGGTCAGCCCAGTCAACCCGTAGTTTTCTGCCGTTCAGGACAATGCCTTCGTTCAGAATTTTGTTATATGCAGATTCTGCATCATCTTTTATAGAGAAGGAGACATATCCTACGCCTTTTGAGACACCAGTACCATGTTCTGTGATAACAAAAGCAGAGCGCACAGGTGCGATATCTGAGAAAAGAGTCTGAAGGTCGACCGAGGTAGCCGTATAAGGCAGATTCGAGACGAAGAGTGTGGACCTGACTTGAGATCAGGATATGACCTCCTCATAGATATATTGCGCACCCATGAGCAGTTAGTTTTTCTTCGTCGTCTCTGTCTTTGCGTTTGCCGAGGGTCATGGCACAAGAAGACTCTCTTACTTGTGATGATATTTGGCCTTGTGATGCCAGCGACTGCAGTTGGAGCTATTACTTGGCTTCAGTAGCCTCAATCGCCGAGCTCACAGATGGGGGCAGTGATGAGGTCTCTATAGGCGTTCTCGAGGAATGCTGAGGTAGGTTCCAAATTATTCTCACGGAGGACACATTCTGATTTTACCCCAGCGAGCAATCTTTTGGAGAGGGATCAAGTTTGAATAATCGACCTTGTCATGATCGCACTCGAGAGACTTGTCGAGTCGATAATTCCGTACAGAGCCATATTCAGATCTCCAGCCAGGCGTGTAGCATTTCTAGTTTATTATCAAATACTGACCTCTCCACTCAGGCGAAAGGCCAGTGTACTCACTCACCAAGCCATTGTACTTCCTTTCTATATTCTTGTAGATATTCAACCTCCTCCGCATTCCCCAATTTCGGTTTTAGACTCTCAGCTTGTATGTACAGTTTCATCTGGAGTGTTTACAATTACAAAATGGGCAGTGTGAACGTGAACATTAAACATCAACTTCATCAGAACAACAGACGAGGAGCATAGTTTTGGTATTTACTGGCTCAGGATGGTGCGAACAAAGGATTCGTAGTTGATGTTTCCATCTCTGGACAAACAAAGTGTTGGAACGAGGCTACGACGATGAGATTACAAGATACTTACGAGCCGATCTGGACGCCTTTAAGCAGTTCGTCCACTTCATCATCAGTCATCTTCTCTCCAAGCTGTGTTAGCACATATCTCAATTCACCAGCTCCAATGAATCCGTTGCCTTCTTTGTCAAACACCTGGAATCCACGAATAAACTCTTCTACAGTTCCCGCAGGCTTAAACCCGTCAGGACGATTCAAAATGGTGAGGAAAGTCTTGTAATCAACTAATGAACACAGGATTCAGTTACTACGCAATTCAGCAGACGAAATGACACGTACCATCACGGGGCGCTGCAGTGACAATCTCATCTACTTCTTTCTGGGTTGGATTTTGTCCTAGAGCACGGAGGAGATCACCGAGGACCTCGCGAGGAACAGCACCTGCACCACGTTTATCAAACAGAGCAAATGCCTCTTTGTATTCTGGTATTTCACTCTAGATTTGTCTGGTGGGACTAGTATCAAAAGAGAGTCCAGAGAAGACGTACCATGGTGAGTGTCAGGGGATGATGGCAAACTTAGCATAGTGACTGCTTATGTAAAAATTGACTGGGCAGCTTTTTTCCCAGTTTGCCTCACTCCTGGGGCCCACCAAGGGTGACCCTCAGGTGCTTCCATTACCCGTACTCATAGTCACTAAAGGAACGGGTGACCCTCCAGACCCATTTGTATGAACAGGCTTCAGATTTCTATCACCTCATGCATAGATGTCATCAGTCCTGGCCACTAGTAGTTCACGGTGAATCGTGGATTCAAACGTCATTCGGCGTTTCGATGTCTCTGTTGAGCTACTGATGAGTATATCTTTTCCAATACTACGTATGGGTCGATGGCGTAGTTGGAAAGCGCATCTGTCTAACTGGGTTAATTCTTGGGCAGACAGAAGGTCCTCAGTTCGAACCTGAGTCGACGCATAAAGTGGAGATTTAAATCTCCACTTGAATTGAGGGGAGTGTCACTATCTGACACTCTCCTCAATTCTTATTTGTAGCATAGCAAGTTTTTTCTCAAAAAAATTCAAAATCCATTCGTGATTCAAAAAAAGATTCGCTCCCTGTGCAACTTGTAGCTTATTCTTCAAATGACTACATTGCTGGTTGTGACATGTTGCAATACCAAGCACAAGTCCTGGCTCCCTTGAGCTATAGTCTAATATTATATTTGATTGGTATACAATCCTAGTGTGAATAAAGTGAATATAGTAAGCAAGCAGGAGACGTCTATGACTTGTCCTTGAACAGTTTTTGGATGGCAGCAGTCGAGTACGACTTGGGACGCTCAAGAGCTACAGAAACCGGTCAAGTACATCAGCAATGTATCAATTCAAGACTCACGAGCACCGAGGGCACGATCCCAGATGAGCTGAGCGGCCACACCAAAGGCACGAGAAACACCAAAGAGAACAGTGTAGTACTGCATCTGGGTCAGACCATAATGCGCGAGGAGAATACCCGAATGAGCATCGACGTTGGGCCAGGGGTTCTTGGCCTTTCCAGCCTACATATATGATGAGAGACCGAAAAAAGATCGATATCCGGTCCGGCATACCTCGAGGAGAATGTCAGGAACAAGTTTGTAAATCTGGCCGACGAGCTTGAAGTTTTTGTCATCAGGGAGGTGCTTGAGAGCGAATTCGCGTTGGGCAGTGTAGCGAGGATCGGTTTTCCTCAGGACGGCATGGCCATAACCAGGGACGACCTGGCCGGCCTTGAGAGTGGACCAGATGTAGTCCTTGACCTGCTGGTCGGAAGGTTCCTCGCCAATCTTGGCTTGCATCTTGCGAAGCCAGACAAGAACCTCTTGGTTGGCGAGACCGTGAAGAGGGCCAGCAAGACCATTGAGGGCAGCACCATAGGCGAGGAAAGGATCCGACAAAGCGGATCCGACAAGTTTGCCGGTGTGGGCCGAGACATTACCGCCCTCATGATCACTGAATGCAAGATGAATGGAAGAACAAGGAGAGCGGTGATTCGACGGACCTGTGGATGGTGAGATAAAGACGGAGAAGCTCGACAAAGGCAGGATTCTCGCTAAAACCAAGGAGATGGGCAAGGTTCCAAGAGTAGTCTTTGGCAGGGTCGATAGCGGGGGGTTTGCCGAGACCGTAGACATTGCGGTAGATGCGGGCAGCAATATTGGGGAGCTTGGCAATAAGATCCATGGAATCCTCAAAGGTCGGGCCCCAATAATCCTTCTTGTTCATACCATCCTGATAGGCCTTGGCAAAGGCAGAGCCATGGTTGAGCTATAAAGGGAGGATGATGAGCAAAAAGGCAGATGTGTAGGGACGAGACAGACGGCGGTGACAGCCATGCTGAACTGGCTCATGGGGTGTAGGTTCGGAGGACATCTGTCGAGAATCTCCTCGACAAAGGAAGGGATGGAGGCACGGGCGGCCCAGTCCTTGGAGAGGTCGGCGACCTGGTCCTGGGTGGGAATTTCGCCGGTAACCAAGAGCCAGAAAAGACCCTCTGGAAGGGGTTCCTGACCGCCGGGAGCCTTTGGGAGCTCATTTTGGATGTCGGGGATGGTCTTGCCACGGAAGCGGATACCTTCCTCTGAGATGAAAAAGTGAGGAGGGAGGAAAATCAAGGACGGTGAAAGGCAACGTACCGGGGTCGAGGACGGAGCCATCCCAGATGAGGGCAGGAAGGCCACGCATGCCGCTGTGAAGAAGGTCAGAGAAGAAGATAGCTGGTTGCGCTGTACGTGCCCATAGAGCTGGTCAACCTGGACGAGAGAAAATGTTTTTTTGCCATGGGCAGCGCGGGTAGCCTTGACCTGAAAGAAAATGGGTGAATGGGCGACAAAGAAAGGTGAGAAATTACAATTTCGAGTTGTTCGGGGATGAGTTTGGCAACGCGGTCCCTGAGGGAGGTGGAAGCGTAGCGGACACTGGCAAGGCGTAATGGGAGAATACGAGACTTGGAAAAGTGTGAGTGATATGTGTGCAAGCACCAAGAAAAGGACATACAGCCAACATGACGGTACTGAGAGAGAAGAGAGTTATTTTAGAATGGAACAAGCCGGAAGGGCCAACACGTGACTTGAATGTTTTTTTTTTTGGATTGAGCTTTCTTGATTTGAGAATGGCGCTGCTGCCCCAGGTGAGTGGCTTCAGTGAATGGAAGGGCAGTGGTAAAGCTTGGTGGACAGAAAAAACATTATCGACAGCGAGCGCACGCGAATCCATTTTCGGATCACACGCTGGTGTATCCGGCTCGCCCGGAGGAGATGGGGTGGGAGGCGGTGTTTGCGGGCGGCGGGGCGGCGGAGTGGGCGGACATTGGGTGTGGGTTCGGCGGGCTGCTGGTGGCGCTCGGGCGGCGGTTTCCGGAGCGGCGGGTGGTTGGGCTGGAGCTGCGGGTGCAGGTGACGGCGTATGTGGAGGACCGGATTGCGGCGCTGCGGGTGGCGGAGGCGGGCAAGTTTGGGAATATCGGGGTGTTGCGGACGAATGCGATGCGATTTGTGCCGAATATTTTTGGCAAACAGTCGTTGTCGGCGCTTTTTTTTCTGTTTCCGGACCCGCACTTTAAGACGCGCAAACATAAAGCGCGCATCATCTCGCCGACGCTCCTCGCCGAGTACGCGTACGTCCTGCGCGTCGGCGGCATCGTCTACACCATCACCGACGTCGAGGACCTCCATCGCTGGATGCTGACTCATCTCTCCCAGTTTCCTCTCTTTGAGCACGTCGACGCAGACACCCTCCGTGCAGAGGGCCATGGCCCCGTCCTCGACGCCGTCTGCTTCAGCACCGAGGAGGGCATCAAGGTCGACCGCAACGGTGGCAAAAAGTGGCTTGCCTGCTTCCGTCGGATCCATGTTCAGAGATAGTTTGTATTTTGTGTTAGTTAGAGCTCATCGCTGCCTTCATTTCCCCGTGCACTACCTTGCCGGCCTCGGCTGCCAGCCTGAAAATCTCTTCAAATTGTTCCATTTGCAGCCGAGTCTCCATCGTCACCAGCGCCACCCTGCCTGTCCTGGGCATCGTCGCCACCGTCACATGCGGCACATCGTTCTCCTCCAGTGTCGTCAGATCCAGCATCGCAGACGTCGAGTGCACTCCGCCCGTCACCGCACACACGAAGTCCAGCATCGGGATGCCTGCACCCATAAGCGCCAGTGTCGTCCCGTTGAGGCATGCCTGCAGTAGTCCCCCGTCTTGTTGTAGCACCGTAATATACACATCTATCCCTGAGCGAGGATAGAGTTCTGTCTGAACTACGGCCTCAAATGTAGACTTGATCGTCGCCGCCAGCTCCAGCACCCGCCTGTCCCATAGTTTTTTATAAGTTCGTGTTCGCTGTTGACAACGCTGACTTACTTGTCCCCTCGTCCAGCCCTCCGTCGTTCCCCTGTACTGAAGGCAGCTACATTGACCTCGACATGCAGATGAGCCCGGTTGTGCAGCGTCTCCGACCTTGTTTTCCCTTCTCGTGGTCCAAAGACCGACACCATGACCTCGGTCAGTCCGTGGCTGATCACCGCAGACCCGTCTGCCTCTCCCTGCTGCCCCAGCTTGATCCTCATCTCTCGCAGCTCAAACTGACGCCTCCCGTCAGACCGATACCCACCCTCGTTCAGTATTTCAACTCGACTTGCCTGTTCCTGTGTAATTCATATTCTACCCGCAATATGTCACCACTCACCATGATCAAGCTGCAATTTCCGGAAATCACCGGCTGCCTCTTGCTCTTTGACGATGGCCAACCCCGCATTGCCAGTGTCTATACTCGATACAGATCTCTATAAAGTATGTCTGTTGCTCGACACCCATGATCGCCCACCCTCACTATGCAAAGTTGACAATGCAGCAAGCCATCCTCCAACATTTTCCAGACGTGCAGGCCACCTATCGCTTTACAAATCGCAATGATAACATAACGTTTTCTCATGAGTCTTTCCAGAGTCTTTGTGCTTCCGTAGCCCGTCAGCCTATCCATATCCCATCCATTATCTCCCATGCTCATCTCGTCTAGTCTTTGCCAACCTCACCCTCTCTCCTTCAGAACAAGTTTGGCTGCAAACTCAGTGCCCCTGGTTCTCCAAGGACTACCTTGATTATCTCTCCGCTTTCCGCTTTAACCCTGACCAGGTCTCTATCCAATTTATCCCGGCCTCCCCACACACTTCACTCGGTCAAGTCGACATCCAAATCAAAGGCCCCTGGTCACAAACCGTCCTGTGGGAAGTCCCTCTCATGGCCACCCTTAGCGAAACATATTTCCAGATCGACAACACAGACTGGAACTATGATCATCAACAAGGTCACATTACCGTAAACATCTCTTCTGTCTCCACTCACACTTCTCAGACCTCGCATTTCAAAAAGGCAAATCATTACTCCAAGCTGGCTGTTCTTTCAGCGACTTTGGTACTCGACGACGCAGATCCTTCCATGCACAAGATCTGGTCATCCAAGCACTCGTACAAGCCTCGCATCAACCTTCCACTCATCCGCATGGTCGCTTCAACGGGACAAGTAACGTGAGTCTCTCTTCAAAAAGCCCGCAACAGCCTTCTCAAGTAGCATTCATAGGTTTATCTTGCCTACAAATACAACCTCACTCCCATAGGCACTATAGCTCAGTACGTATGATCTTGACCAATTGTACCAGGATCGCTTATGGTCATCAGTGAATGGTTTATGGGCGTATGTATTTCATGTCATCTTTGGTCCTGATCATCCAAAAGTGCTGAATAGATCGGCGCTTTGAGAGGATACATTCATGCCCATAATACCGCGCTCGAACTTTGGGAAAAAGCCTATCCAAACACGCCTAGCCTGCTCATAGCGCTCACAGATACCTTCACCACCCAAGCTTTCTTCCAGGTCAGTTCGAAAGCTCACACCTATCATACCCCTGTTTTCTCATTTCTCGCCTGCCAGGAAATCACACAAAATCCAGAACGAGTCAAAAAGTGGACTGGGCTACGCCAAGACTCGGGTGATCCATTCTCGTTCGCACTTCACGTCAAAGAGACGTATGAGAATCTCGGGATCAATTACCGTGAAAAACTCGTTGTGTTTTCTGATTCACTCGACGTTGAGAAAGCCATCAAGATCCAAGAACAATGTAATCAACTCGGATTCGAGAGAGGTATTGTCATTCTCAATGCACTGAGAGAATTATTCTCTCTGAAAACCATTGATGCGCAGTCTCATTTGGTATTGGAACATTTTTCACCAATGATTTCCGCACGCTTTCGAGTGGATCAGTAGAGAAGAATGAACCATTGAATATCGTGATCAAGCTGAGCTCTGTAGATGGTCTCTCATGTGTCAAAATCAGTGACGACCTGACCAAGGTAAATCCTTACCTCTCTCGCGCTTCCGTACTCTCAGGTTACCTTTCAGAACACGGGGGACAAAGACGTCGTAGATCGCATCAAACAAGCCCTTGGCGTAAATGCATCTTAAAGAATCCGTAGATACATGGTAGGAGCGAATGAACGCTCGACGTACAAGCCCAGTGCTTGGTTAAAATCATGAGAACCTAGTAAAGTTTTACACTAGACCAGAAAAGATGTGTTAGAGACAACGAGTCAACTATCCATGATCATAGAAACTCACTTTCATGATAGTCAGCAGCTAAAAGTCTGTAAAAAAAATCACATCCCTACTCAGTGATCTCTACCAATATAAAAAAAAGAAAAACCTACAGTTCCAAGGCAACTTCTCGAGGAATCCGTTCCATGAATTCTTGAATAGGGATATCTTCCTTAGGCCCGACTGTCTCATAATGCGACTTGAAGCTCATATATTCCACCAACTTCTCAGCAATAATGGCTCTAAGAAAAAGGACGATTTATGAAAATTCAAGAGAAAAAGGATTCATGAATGCGAACCGTTGACCGGATGGACAAGTCCCCGTCGTTGCTTCTGCATAACTGCCTACCCAAAAATCAAAAATCAAAAAAGAAGGAAAAACCACAATGCATGTTCTATCGAGATACTTACTTTCCACATCCAACATCACTTTCATGGTACCACTTGCCTTTGCGATATTTCGATGGACGACGAAGGAGAAGCCATCGGTGCTAGTGATACGGACCCAGTCCTTGTCAGAAGTCTACTAACTTGTCATTCTTTTTTACTCTCTCGAAAAGTGCCCATATATACACACCTCTGTGTTTTCAGATTGCATAACGAGGGGAAAAGTTATTGCTGATGCCATCAAATTGAATTAGGGATATCATTTTACACCTCGGCAATTATGAGAAACGGCCCAGGTCAAATATTGGACAGTCCGTTAAGTCGGACAGCATGAGGAGATGTCCTTCGAGGAGTATCATTTACAATAATAAATCCACATCTACACCTTTTGAATTCACAAAACGAAATGGTTAGCCATGCCCAAGGTTTGTACGAAGCAAGCTCATATAAAATGGTCCCCAACAACTCCTGGACTCAACAAAAGATGACATGTGGAGGACAAAGTACAAAGTACAACATCGACATTGTCAACCAATCAAATCTCAACAACACCACCACACTCCCTCCATCTCAATTCAAAACATGTCCGACGTTCGTGCTCTACTACGTGCAAAACGCCAGGAAGCCCGTATATCACATCCTCTCGCCTCCTATACTGCCTCGGGTCAACTCAGATGCATCATTTGCAGTACCCTCGTCAAATTCGCGTCCGCATGGGAAGGCCATCTCGGGAGTAAAGCACACAGAACACGCGTTGCTCGTATCAAGGAGGAAGAACGTTTACGAGATGCTGCAAGAATAAGAGAAGAGGTCGCAGACGCAGCACAGGAGGAAGAAGAACAAGAACAAGAAGAACAAGAGACTCAACAGATGGTAGAACAGGCAGGCCACAAACGCAAATCCGCAGACTCTACATCCAATGAAACTTCCACCTCAAAAAAACCAAAACTAGGAGCAGTAGCAGCAGCAGGAGGATTCCCTGCGGATTTCTTCTCAGATCCTTCCAGCGCGGTAGTTTTTAGCACTCATTCCGACACAGACGATGAAGAGCCCATCGTATCCGCAGAATTACCTCGTTCTGCTCTTGACCTCGAGTACGAGAAATTTCAAAAGGAATTTCTGCAAGTGTCAGATCCCCGCGAGACTTACGAACGTGCAACCATCGTTGCTGAGCCTGAGCTGGCACCTACAGGTTCTGAAGGACTACCAGTTTCTGCTGCACACGAAGACGACCCCAAGGTGCAAGAAGGAAAAGAAGAGGAAAAGGTAGAGCTCACCGAGGAGCAAAAACGGCAGCAGAAGGAAGATGAAGAAAAGGAGCTTATTATGGATCGGTTAATGGAGGAGGAACGCGCTCAAGAAGAGGCAGACATGAAAGTGCAGATGATGAAAAACAGGCTGGAGGCGTTCAAGAAACAGAGAGAGGCAGCGCGAGCAGCAAGGGCGGCCCAGAAGGCTTCATGGTAAGTCTTACTGTCCAGTAAACATTTATACTACATGAATCATATCTCTAGAGACAGTCAAGCTTCAATGGCACTCGTTTCGTCCTTTTCTTCCTCCAATAAACCCAGCCACTTTGACCAATCCATTCCTTGTTTATGAAACATCATAAGGCCCATCATTACGGGAAGATACCACAGACTGTGTTGAAACACCCTTCTTGCCTGCTTTTCACCACCGAACTTCCACCACTTCCATGCCGCCCGAAGGGTAATTAGATTAGGAGGCAATGCTGTGAGTGCGAACGCCCAGGTTGCAAGACCAGACAAGGGGACCAAGATGGAGCAAATGGGGACGAGGAGAGCGGCATGTCGGAGGGACACGAGTGCGTTTTTTGCAGGGTTGAGGATCGATAACATACGATATCCAGCTTGTGCATAAGAGCCTCGCACAACATATGAGAGTGAATTAAAGTGCGGAAATTGCCAGCTAAAAAGCAGCATAAACAGCGCAAAAGGTGCGAGTGGATTGTCGATGAACGACGGATCCAAGGCCGGTAAGTCTGATGATATAAAATTGGGAAGGAATAAATGGACTGGGTAGTCTACGGACGGCCAGAGTTTGCCTCCGCAAGCTGTCCAACCCATGAGAGGTGGTACAGCGCCGACAATGGCACCGAGCCACGTATTCCATATTGAGTGACGTTTCATCCATGTGTACACACCTGCGTAGAGTACGATGTTGCCTGCACCGAGAATGGCTGTGGTGGGATTTACTGCCGTCCAGAGTAGAACTGGACCAGCGATCCCCGTCATCATGGCGAATACAGCTGCATTTGCAGGAGAGATGGCTCTCCGACAAAGAGGACGATTGCGAGTTCTGGCCATCTGGGCATCGAACGGGACCTCTTGAAGTTGGTTGAGCGAATTTGCCGATGCCGAGCAGAGAGCTGTACCAACGGCAGTTGAGAGTAGGATGGACACCGTTGTTGGTAGAGGTGATAGCGCAACGCCTGACATGGCAGTGAGGACATTGAGGGCGGTGAGTCTTGATTTGGAGAGCTCAAGGTAGACCTTTGTGGGGATCGATGTATCCAGCTTTTTGTACGCGTCTGTCGGGAGGCAAGTCTGGTGTTTCTCGACTGATTTCCTGCCGAGCCACTGGGTATTGTGGAAGAAAAAAGAGGAGAATAGGACGGTTGGTCTGCGAGGAATAATTGCCTTCAGCGCGACGGTGATCATGGTACGGTTCACAATATGGTGCAGAGTTCTCTGACCAGGGCACAATTAAATTGTTAGCTGTTGTGAACAAGGCTCTGGGTAACACAGGATGTACATTACAGTGTGATACTAATCGAGCTCCTTTGTGGATTTGAATTTTCAAGTTTTCCCAAACATTTGAGTAGTAGTTTTTGTGATCAGATCAGTCGACAATTTTACAATACATTCCCACGGGTTGGTTTCTCTCTGCTAGTTTGTTCTTCCAGTAATGCCCGGCACTCATTTACTGCCACCAAATCTCCTCAAGCTCTTTGCACCTCGACCACCACTTCCCTACTCCCGCCCTGTTGACAAAGATATCGACCGCATCCGTGACAAGGGTGTCGATGGTGTCGGCCAAATTCTTGTCCGTCTGAAAGAGGAAACGACAAATAACCTCTTCAACGCTGCAAATGCCGACGCTATGGAAGAGGGCGAGGAGCCCGTATTCACCCATGCAGAAGAAGTCAAACGCCAGATTCGAAGAGAACAGCGCAAGGCACGCAGAGAGGATGATTTCAAGAAGGCCAAGGAGAATTGTCGGTTATAGCCTTTCTTTCGAAATCCAAATCATGACTCATGTGTCTCCTAGACAAACCCACGGACGATCCAGAGGCAGTTGGTGATCCGTACAAAACGCTCTTCATTTCTCGGCTAGTATGTATCTCACTTCCTTTTGGCCATTCACTGACCTTATATCTGAACAGCACAAGAGTGCCACTGAGACTGACCTTCGACGCGAGTTTGAGGGCTACGGCACCATTGAGCGCGTAAGAATAGTACGGGATAAAAAAGGACGAAGTCGGGGTTATGCTTTCATCGTCTATGAACGCGAACGTGACATGAAAGGTGCCATTGAGTTTTATTTTCTTCCAGCCCAACTCAACCCAGCTCTTTTTAGCTGCATACAAAGAATCTGATGGTCTTCACATCATGGGTAAGCGTATCCTTGTCGACGTTGAGCGTGGCCGTACCGTCCGAGGCTGGAAGCCGAGACGACTTGGTGGTGGTCTTGGTGGTCGGCCCAAAAAAGTCGATCCTGTACCTCCTCCCCCTCCCCGTAGTAGCTTCCGTGGGGGCATGGGCGGGCGTAGTGGTGGTGGTTTTGGCGACAGGGGGTTCCGTGGCCGTGGGGGTGGCTTTGGTGGTGGTCGTGGTGGCGGCTTCGGTGGGGGCGATCGCGGATATGGTGATCGCAGTGGTGGAGGAGGCTTTGGAGACCGCGGTAACGGAGGCATGCGAGGTGGCTATGGTGGGGGAGGAGATTTCAGGGGCTCTGGAGGTGGCTTCCGTGGCCGTGACGACTTTGGCGGAGGGGGTGGAGGAGGTTTTAGGTATTCACAGTTGATTAGACTTCCATTTTCATCTCTGATATTTGGCAGGGGTGGACGCGGCGGTGGGATTGGCTATCATGGTGGAGGCTTTAACGACAGTCTAAATGGTCATAGTGGTCCGCCACCAGGAGGTTTGTCAGGGGGAGGTGGTTATGGAGGTGGCTCTCGTCCAGATCTCAAGAGAGAAGGTCCAGGCGGGTATGACGATAGAGAATTTAAACGGCCCAGGTATTAGTTTGCAACTCGATGACAGAGGTATCCTTTTTCTTCTTCCTGTCCCGAGGCTTTCACAGGGTGCACAAAGAAAGGTTTTTCTTCCATTATTCTCGCATATGTGCAAGTATGTTCCCTCTGTCTTTTGTCGGACTACTATCTCTCTTCATTCTATGCGTAAGTATAACCTCAGCTTTTTGGGGCTTTTGTTGCTATCAGGGCTTTTGACGAATGAGTAAGTATGATATGGCAAAAAGAACAGTTTGAGACTGTTGAATGTATGTTTGAAACTAGTGTATGACAGCAACACGAGCATTACTGGGGTAGAATATTCTTATATTACTACAAGGGCAAAGTGTATTGTCGTCCGGTTGATTTTGGAGATGGTTCTTGTCAATCGTAACAAATGCGAAAAAAAGGCTGTTGCCAGCATTCTTTGTTGTTGTCCACTTACGTGCAGTGTTGTGTATTTGTGCGTGCCATATTGAGCCTTTGGTGAGCGCTTTCAACATGAGTGGCTGATGCTTGTTTATTCGGATCAATGTTTTCATTTCGTCAGGGCCTGTGACACTTGAAACAGGACACACACACACCCATACTACTGCTTATTC
>Ga0153967_100348_pt1 | contig 20549 bp, 18 predicted proteins | sample TSFL051MetaG_FD_104688 | JGI IMG/M metagenome (GOLD analysis project Ga0153967, IMG submission 104688) | Attine ant fungus gardens microbial communities from Florida, USA - TSFL051 MetaG | ecosystem: Host-associated > Fungi > Mycelium > Unclassified | place: USA: Florida, Paynes | collected...
ATGCACATGGAAGCTCTCTTCAATACACTTCTGACAACTATAAATAAACCTTAGGGCAATAAGATCCTGTGGAGATACAAGGACCTCAAGGTTTGGCATAACACTGATCTATTACCCATAGATACACATCAATCCTTAAACACAAACAAGAACTGCTCCTTTTATAGTTAGGCTATCACTATTTCAGACACAAAAGGACTGCCATATGTAGAACAATAAGCAGTAGAACATGTGATGCTCTGTCCAGGTATACAGACTATCCTTTTATGTATATAAGGCTCCATAGTCTGAGGATTAGACCTCAGACTTAACAACATCTTCTGTTGCTTATTCTACCTGCTTGAGAATCATCACTCATCAATCACAAATCAAGTAAGTAACCATTTGTGATAAACTCACTAGCTAGGCTACACCCTAGAGCATCCTTTACAAGTTTGTCTTATCAAATTTATCTATATTGTTGAACATAGGCAGTATGTTAGCTCCAGATCAAGTCATGTTGTCAATGATATGGTATATTATGTGGTGTTTTAAGCATAGGGACCATAACCTATAGAAGTGTAAGTTCTCAGGAGTCATTCATCAAGGTAGATGACTAAGTATATTACCTATAGAAGCATAAGTTTTATGGCACAAATATTAGTATCCACTAGAATGCTGTAAGTAAGTAATATTCTTACCTCAGGAGTCACCTATCAAGGTAGATAACTGAGGGAGTGTATCTATTGTGCTAGGTTTACATACACATCTTACTAGCTACATTCTTGGGAAGAAAAAGGAAATTTGAAAACAATAAAACATTCTCAGTGAATGATGGGAACCACTAGAATGATAATAGAACTCCAGAACCATGATGTCAAGGTACAGGTATCACAGTTCTATTCAACACACTCAATGGATCCACTGCAATATCCACCCCTACTGATGACTGATCCCTCACCACACCTACCAGTAGCATTACAACATCAACAGTGCAGCAGGAGAGGCTAGGTATGAAATAGCCAGGTGTCTCAAAAAAGGGAGTATAAAACGCCAGTGGAAAATGGAGGTAAGGATTAACTTGGTCATACATGATAGATCATTCACTGGATTCTCCAGTATATTTATATATTATTCTAGGTAGAGTAGCTGTCAACTTGGCTGTTATGTCTGAGCAGATTTATATGTATATTATGTTCAATATTCCAACATTCTACTCCTGCTCCCTGCAATTTCTACATCACTTGCAGTCACAAGAGACAATTGGAGGAGCTTATGTTAAATAGCGACTCATTATCATTTTATTACAGTCTCCAGTCTCATCCATCATTACTTAGTCTAGTATATAATTGTACCTTTTGCATGTAGGAATATCATTGCTTTTTCCTCTTACTCCTTCCCATTGTACTCGGACTACAACCAAGTGGGTTGACTGGTGCCTTCACCACTACGCCATGTTCGCTGGCCACTCTTAAACAGTTCGGCTTAGGGAGGGGATACTCAACACCATGTTACAAATAGTCGGGCGGTTAGGCAATACGAGTTACTGATAGTGAATCAGAGCATGTAATCGACGTCTACATATGGTAAAAACAGGAGATGGAAATAATATGCGTGAAAGCGGCTGCGTGAAAGCGGTCATGTCGTCAGATATCAATAAAACATCGACACCCGAGTGTACCAATGTTCCAGCATGTCCAATTTATTTGTCCCTTGAGACTGCATAGTCTGCGAGTAGCTCCAGCAAGTCTCGAGCAGCGGAACTAGGCAGCTCTCGTAATACTTTTTTCGCTCCATCGGCATAATCTTGTGCAAGCTTTGTTGATCGTGAAATTGCAGATGATCGGTAGATTAGACCCAGAGCCTGGAAGTGTGACCATTTAGAAAATACAAAGGGAAAGACATAAACATCGTCAACCTTTTCATCATCCCCCGGGGACTGGAATTTACGCTCCATTAGTTCACCCATTTCTGGATACTCCTCCCAAGCATACAGCGTCGGTGCAGTCACGAGACCAAGTGAGAGATCCATATTGCCAGGTTTACCAAGACTGTTGGTGCTTGATTTCACATCCAGCACATCATCTGCAATCTATAAAATGATCAAAATTGCTGTCATGCCACAACAAGGACAGATGTTCACCTGAAAGGCGATACCAAAATTCCTGCCATAGGCATATGCAATTTCCGACCAAATTTCACCTGGAACACATCCACCGAGTACGACAACAGCACGTGCGCCCCTAGCGATTAGTGCACCAGTTTTGAGATACGATTTCTGTAGATAAGTATTCCACATGTGATGGAACCTTTCGTGTCGCTTCATGCCATTCAAATTCACCTCAAATAAACCCTTCGCCTGCAGCATCTCCCCTTCAATGAGATTAGTTTGCACTTTACTCATCATTCTTGTTACTCCAGGATGCCTCAACTGTGTGATAAGAATAGAAGCAAGTGATGCCATGAAGTGACCGCAGAGCACACAGAGGTTGGGCGGGAATACGCGTGGCGCCGAGGGCACACCCCGTCGGAGCGCTGATCCGTCTATAACATCATCATGCAGTAAAGACGCCGCGTGTATCATCTCCGTGATTGCTGCGAAGCGGACTTGGGTGGGGAGAATACTCGTAGATGTATTAAATGTGTACAGGGGCTGCAGAAATCTTGGCAGTGATTCTCGGTTATTGAAAGACAGTACTCCCGGAAAATGTGAGGTTCCACCTAACACGGCGAACGTGTCCCCGAATCTCGCATGATGTTGAGGACCGTAGTCGGGGAGGATATCCAGTGAGGAGAGGGGAATATCAAGTTCACCCTCACAGCCTCCCGCACCTGGATGAGTCGATTCCCAGAGTTTGAGATGCCAGTCCTTGCCCAGGCCATTTGTAGCCAGTGAAAAAAGCAACGCGAGGAGAGGTCGTATTTGTTTTGAAGGCTGTTGTAAGTAATATGTAGCGATATTGGAGAGAACAGGAGAATTCGCCTCCACTAGACGGAGAGTGTGTAAGCGAAGGATTTCTATCTGGGGAGAAAGCGCTGTGAAAGGGTCTGACTTGACAGATTTTCCGCCCAGAGTGCCGAGCCTTCGAAGGGATGAGACGAACATATTTTGATGGCCAAATTTCTCCCAGACCAATAGGCTCTCCCACGCTGGCACTCTGAGTGATTTTCTCGCATGAGGTTGCTGTTAAACAGACCTTGTCATGGTTTTATCTATTGAGACTTGGACCAATCTCATACCCAATTGGCAGAAAAAAGGGAAGAATTGGGAAGAATTGGATGATGACCAACTGAGGTACTACTGCTGTGGAATGAGCCATTTCTTAAACATGACTTGGAGTTGAGATGACCTTGGATCCACATCTTGTCAGAGAACTTGATATCTGTCACCCAGATCTCAGATGCATCATGTCACATTTTCTATGCGCCACACTTTGCTTTCATCTTGGAAACAACTTGACTTGCCTTTTCTTTGAAAGGGGAGGGGCTCAACAACTGAAGAAGGAGAACAAGATCTTATGATGGGTAGATCTGCAAATGATCTACAAATGCAACCTAACAATGCAAAGTTCACCCTTGGGAAACATCAAATGATGTCATGCTAATCAATAAGAATGAACCCTGAGAAATTGCATCTGCTAAAAATGAGTACCCCATTTTCAATGGTGAAATATCACCCCTTGATCATTCTCAATCACCTGTTGATGAGTCCCTCATCTTCAAAAGAAATTTCAAATGAATTTTCCAAGATAAAAGCAGAGTGACACATGAGTGGAAAATGTGGCATGATGCATCCGAGATCTGGGCGGCAGATGTCAGGTTCAAGATGCAGAGCTAAGGTTGTCAGCATGTTCCAGAAGTTGCCCGTGCCACAGCAGTAGCCAGAGCTGGTCATCATCTAGTGCTTACCTGTCCTTGATTCTGCTGACCATACAGTCATGCAGCGAACATGGGATTAAGTACTAAAGGTCTGTTTAATGATTACATGAAAGACTCCTGTTTCAGACAAACAAATCCCTAAAAATGTGAGCGTGGGAGAGCCCAACACAAGAAGAATATGATATGCCTGTCTGGGCTGGGCAGAAAATTCCTCAAGTCAGGTATCTCCCTCTCGTTAGAAGCTGCTTGCTTAGACATCGACATTTTCATCTAGTAAAGTTGAAGTTCTCTTGTTCTCTCCAGATACTACCTCTACCAAGCCTTGAAAAACAAAATACGTGCCCTCTCTCCTCCTTCCTCGTGTGTATTGGTTGCTCAATTCTCAAAGCAAAAAAAATGGCCTAGGGAACGATTGTGTAAATCCAGACCTTTTGTTTCTTTTTTGTGGGAATCAATCCATCCAGGAGCGGGAGGAACACGCACGTCCGTGCCACGTCCGCGCCAAGGATGAGCTTGATTTTACCCCGCCAATCAGATATCCCTCGTTCGCAAAATAAAACCTGTGGTATCCTCAGAAAGAGAAGAAGAGACCCGTGAGGAAGTGGCAGGACGGCATTCCAGAAGCGGTACAGGAGAATGGGTGAGTGAGAGGATCGGATCGGCATAAAACCAAAGAAGACTGGGAGGAAATGAAGGAGGAGACAGTGGTGGCGGAGACCAGGGCTTCCGAGGCTTCACACACACACTCAAAGGTCAGGAAATCAGTCGCTGTCATTTGTAACCCGATGCAACGCACAGAGCAGTAGGGAGAAATTATCTCTCGGACCAGTCAGCCGGTAAAATAAGTGAGAGACACCTGTTCAGAGACGACAACAGGCCAGTCAAGAAAACGACACGGACAACTCTTACAATCTCTCACAACTCGGGTAAGTCTCTCTCACACACACAACACCAACTCTTCATGAGCTCACAAGATTATTCAATCAAGTCCTTGCGTCAGACTCGGATAGACGAAAAAATATCTGATGTAGATCAAACGTGATCGATCGTCTACATTTTTATCCAGTGAATAAAGGTCCAGTAATGTAAGCTCAGAATTGGCAGAGGTCTATTAGTCCTCCCCAAAGTCCTGGCACTGAAAGAGAGAAGAAGGGGGAGGTATGAGATTGATATATATTACGTAGCAGCTCTGTCAGAGTGACATCTAGATCTAAAGTGAACCATGAGACGTAATTAGTGAGCACGTGAAAAAATGACGTAAAAATGTTCCCAAAGTGACATCATCCATTATTTAATTGATTTGCCTACTGCCACATATTGACATCTGAACCATCATACAAAACAGGATCAACCTTTTTAAACGCACAAAAAAATATAAGCCTCCAGATGGCCTCTTATGCAGTAGGAAAATCATGAGAATCACATCTTGGTCCTCTCTGATTAACACGAACATAGTCAAATAAAAATACTCGGAAGGGAAAATTATAGTAGATGTATCGATTGTTTGCCAACTGGTTGAAAGAAGAGGCTTTGGAGGATAAGCTCAAAGGGAACAATCCAGTCAAAACGGATGGGGAACGACGTACGAGATATGAATTGAGAATGATACTCAAAGGTACGAGTCGTTGGCCGACACCCGAGCCTCCTTGATTCTCAGGATCAGGACGCATAGCAGCATCGCCCATGCGAGAACCATCCACGCCCCATGTAGGATCATTGAGGTCACTCTAGTAGTCCAAACCAAAGATCTTGAACTTGCGACCGATCCTTGGAACACGTCACTTGGTATGCACGTAAGTCTGGGGATGGACGGCTGGACAGCAGGACCACGATAAGAGTTGATGCGTGTATGAGAAGTGTCGTAGACGGTGTGTTTGATTGAGATAGCGCAACTTGAGAGACGACCTGGCCACCAGTTTTGTCCTTGTCCTTGTCTTCTTCTGCCTCAAAAATGTCGAGTCCGAGGTTTCCTTGGCCTCGACATTGACCAGTGTTGTTAATAGGACCTGGATGGTCCGAGTTAAACAGAGTTATTGCCAGGCTGAAGAGAGGGAGACGTAGACGCACAATAGTCGCTGGCCAGGGTTCAAAGTCATATTTGGAGCGTGAGGCATTAGAATGAAGGGCAGCGGCAAGGTTGGGGTTGGTCTGATGTGGGAAAGCACCAAGGTCAGGCCGTTCACAAGATGAACAAGAGGGATCAGCATGAGAGACACATAGCCTTGTGTGTTTTTGCTGGGACCTGGGAAGACGACGGCGACCTCGAGCATGCCACTGAGGTGATTGCGATTATGATAGGAGCGGTAACGTCTTGAAAAAAACGTAAGAGAACAGCACAGCAGAGAAGACTGGAGCGAGCTGCAGTCCCCTCCCCCGACCGACTTCGGTTGCCTGCCAGACGACACAGAATCAATGACCCACGACTGGGCCGGTCATTGAACATGGCGAGCCTCGACCGAACGACGCCGAGGGGGCCGATCGGATCGCTGCCCAGTACTGATGCTGCTGCGATGTCAGAGGAGTGTCTGCCACGAAATCATCCATATTGTCGTCGCAGTTGGGCGACGACGTTGTAAATGGATTCATGGTCATGAGAAAAACAAGCCGTGCGAAACGTCAGACCTCAGGGCCAAACAGTGCCTCAGACCTCAAGCTGATGAGAGTGACATCGTCATCCGAGTTCTGGATGCCAGAGACATGGAAGGAGTAGACTCATGGAACAAGGGGTTCAGAGAAGGGAAGTAGACTCATGTTTGTTACAAGTAAAATTGATGGGCGGACAAAAATCTGTGCTTTTCTGAGCTAGACCTAATACCTGAGCATGGTCAAAATGGCATGTCGCACATATCCTAGTTCTAAGGAACGTGCGTACTTCTGCTGATTTCAGAAGCTCAAATGACAGACATCCGGCTAATAGAGCGGTGGATCTTGGTAGTCACTTACACGCTTCGATATCTATAATTAACGATAGAAAAGCATATAGGTGGGTGACAACCCACATCAGCTCTCCTTGAGAGCCACGATGCAGATGTTCAAGTTCAAGGAACGGGTCAGAGGAGTCTCGCTGATATTCGCGTAAGTCGACTTGGAAATATCATCAAGCTTGGACCAAACTTGTTCAGCTGTGGCACTGCACTATTCTCCGACGGTACTTCTTCACTCGTATGCATCTCCGTTGACTGACTAGGACATCTTGCAAGGGTATTCCAATGGTGTAATCAACAATGGTAACCTATCCCTGTTGGATGTATCACTACCCGTTTTTATTTTTTCCATCAGTGAATACACGTATGGATCAAACTTTGACATAGACCTGATTGATAACCTGACTACTGAACGAGTGCTAACCCGCATCTACGGGTCGGCTAGAATCGAGGCCCATAGCTTCGGTACTATACTCAGGAGTCTAACGTTCGCGGGAACTGTGGTTGGAATGCTTCTGTTCGGTATGTCTATGACATCGACGCCGACGCTTCTGTGTGCGATGCGCTAATCTGAATGAGGAAGGTTATATTTCTGACAAGATGGGCCGAAAGTTTGGCATGGTGGGAGATATTCAACGAATCTCCGCCCTGCCTGACACTGTTGATACGGGACAGATGAGCGCTTCGGTCATTGTGGCCTTGTTTGCCCTTCTATCTTCTGCATCCACTGGTGCCCATGGAAGTTTACCCGGAATGTTGGCAATGCTCAGTGCGATGCGGTGCGATCATTGATTGTTTCTTTCCATCACACGACAGTTAAGTCTTCAAAATAGATTTCTGGTCGGGATCGGAATAGGAGCTGAATATCCTTGTGGTTCTGTCTCTGCTGCCGAGCAATCCGAGGAAGAAAATATACACAGGTTTGCCCAACATCGCTGGGTCGCCTTGGCCACCTGTCAGTTTCTTTCAACAATCCGAAGCGACTGACTAAGATACCCGAAGATGCCATGATTACTTTTGGCGGAGTATTTGCCGCTTTCGTCCCTCTCGTGCTTTTCTGGATGTAGGCCAAAATTATAAGATTTAAGTTCAACAGCAAAATTGACGTTGCTATCAGACTTGGCAACGACCACCTTCGTGCAATATGGCGGCTATCATTAGGTCTAGGTTCTATTCCGGCAACATTGGTATTCCTTTGGCGTCTCAACATGGATGAGCCAACTAGATACAAGAGGGATTCCATGAAGAGAGTGAAGATTCCTTATAAACTAGTGTTAAGACGCTATTGGGTTTCACTCAGTGCCATATCAGCAATCTGGTATGGCGTATCTCAGGAGTAGATAAGGACTGACAATCAGGTCGCAAATAGGTTTTTATATGACTTCATTGTGTGAGTGGCCCATGACATTCTCTCTTTCATTTTTATCAAAACATTACAGCTATCCAGTAAGTTCACTCATACCGAGGAAAAAATCCCTGTTTGTTATTTTACTCCAAGTTTGATATCTACTCAACGACAATTCTCAACAAGTAAGTAGTTCTTCGTTTGTCAAAGAGCAATGCTAACGACGTCGATAGTATCACTGGCGGTAACGACTCCATTGCAGTTATTTTTGGTTGGAATGTGGTTATGAAGTCCGTATCTCAGTGTTTGGTTATCAGGTTCTTGTGGGGTTAACAACAATACTCTTTAGTCTGATGAAAGTACCAGGCATGTAACTTGGAGTATTTGTAAGCAAAGTGATAATGGACTTCTCTAGGAGCTATCGGAGGAGCTTTATTGTTGGATTTCCTGGACCCAAAATGGACTCTCGTAAATGCTGAAGTTGTCCTTATTTCGCTGACGTATAGATCAGATGTCTCAGATTATAGCGCTTATTGTTCAGTCTCTGGTTGGGTTCCTGATGGCTGGATTATATAGATTGCAAGTCGCCAAGATTAGGGTCATATACATGGTGCTGATGGGCCCTAGACTGGCTGACCACATTGCAGTATTTGCAGTAAGGTCATTTCAGAGGATGGAATACTTCATCAAGAGTTTTTTCTAGGTTATCTACGGCATTTTTCAATCATTAGGTGGTGTCGGTACGCGTATTTTTGCTTCTTTCGCCTGATTCCAACATCTCGACAGGACCTGGAAACTGCACAATACTTCTTGCTGCCAAACAAAGTTCGACAGCTGTTAGAGGTCACTATTACGGAGTAGCTGCAGCAACGGGAAAGCTTGGTGCGTTTGTTGGAACCTGGGGTAAGAAATCACAGACGAAATCGTATTATGGCTCTGAATTGTAAATGATATCTAGCTTTCCCAGCGATGATTGACGGTAAAGTCGAATGTCTATGTAACATTGCAGCAAGTTGGGTGACTCTATAGCTTTCGGTGGTCCCCAATCAATACGAGGGAATACAGGTACTTTTTGGGTGGCTAGCGGTGCGACTTTCATTCTCGGCCTCGATACGTGTTCAGATTCACTAAATCTGCTTCTAGGTCTATCGCTCTTGAGCGCTTTCATCACTCTCTTCTGGGTCAAGCCCATGACGCATGATGGTCTGATCGAGGAAGATCAAGCAGTGAGTGATGGAGACATTTTGCTTAGTGGTACCATCCTCAAGCATGTTTGGGTCCTAAGTTCCGAGAATACTTACAGAAGAACGGCTATGACACCTCAATGATGGGACTAGGAGACAATGGGAGTAGCATTGAAGCAAGTCCTCAAGGAAAAACAGAAGAATGATGATCCCTCTCGATACCCTTACCGGTGTAACGTAAGTTTATTCGACTACGCATAAGAACATATAAGAAATATCATAACCCGAACATATGCAGATTTCTACACATATGCAGGTTTCTACACATATGGATTCCTGGTCCTGATTTCCCATATTCCCCCTTTGGCTCTAACGAGTCCTTCAAATACTACTTCATCACATAAGAAATCAATCCATAATATACCACGCTTCTGATCTGACTCCCATAGGCGTGACCGTCTCATATAAGCCTTGCCTATCTCATTCCTATCCTGCTGACTCAATGCATCATTCCAATAATGCCGTGGTAAAATTTGCTGTCTGAGCTGGGTACTTAATTGAAGTAGGATATCGCCTACAGTGATCCCATTGGGACGGGATGGTCCAATGTCGATATACCATGGGAGTTTGGGATGAAACAGACGAAGGAAACGCGCAGTAGGTATTGTAGCGAATTGAGCCATGTCAAGCTCATTGAAAGTGTTTCGGTGGCCGTTTCTAACATGGAAGATGGGGTTCATAGGGCCGAATGGATTGTGGCGAAGGTCATACATGACTGGAGGCTGATCAGCATCGTATTCAAGTGATGAAGTGAGACCACGTTTTATTGGGTCTTTGTATTCTTAAGATTCCATGGTGAGTAAAAGTTATTTTCTAGTGATATCAGAAAATAGATTGTTACCTTTGATATCTGATTGATTCTTGGGGAACAAAGAGAACCTCGAAAGAAATGACCCCCGAGGATCAAAACCGGCCCGCCAATCGCGGGGTCTTCTCGCTAGATTGGTTTGGTCCCATGTATCAAGTATCAGAGGAGCGGGACGACCAATTTGAGATAGAGGTATGCCCGTGTCTGGCGACGAAAGGGACGGCAACAGCCACGAGGAAGGAAGTTTGTAAGGTGAATATGGGTTAATCACATATGAAGGGGATGCCGGTGACTGAGGTTGAACCCAGACTGGAACATTTACAGTCTCTTGGCCACCTCCAAAAGGTGAAGCAAACAGAAGATGGCTATAATGCCTAGGAAAAGGGATGGTCATTATCCTAGTATGAAGCGGGATTAGGCTGTATAGATGGCTGAAAGGGAAGACTAAGGATACTCTGAACATAGCATTTGATCTTCATTTGATCTTCAAGGAGCATCTGAACAGCCACTAAGTAATTCATGGTCATGTATCTCCTTTGATGCTTGCACAACGAACAATGTTCGCCGCTAGCCATCGATCAAAATTTGCGACTTGTCAGAATATTGTATCGAATGATAGTTCAATATCTTTCCCCTGCTGAAGGATCAATCATTCAAGCATGAGAGGTACTTGTACACATTATCGAAAAAGTGGATACGCTCAAGCATGTATCTGAGGTCGAAGACTACTACGTACATCATCAGCAGGTGATTGTATCCTCGACAATCGCTCTTGGAAGCAGCGCCGTTTCTTCCGGGTAATTGGGGGTCAGTCCAATGCCTGCTCGTGATCTCTCAATATCCGCATTGGCCCTGGTCAATATTATGAGACTATCGGTCGGAAGGTAATGGCTCCAATAGACATGGACTGGAGATCGACAGGAATATCGAGTCGAGAGAGCAAAGTCATCAGAGCCTTTGAGGGTACATCATCCTTGTCACACAGTGAAGTGCACAAGAACATTGCATTTGGTATTTGACTGGCTTTTTTACAGCGTCGACATATTCGGCACGAAACGAAGCTATTTCCAGATATTGAAGACACTATTGATTTGAGATGTGATCTATATCTACATCTCTATCGTGCTCTCTCCCCCTTGATTGTGTGACACTGAGTAAGCCTCTGTATCTCTACTGAGCTTTCTGCCAGGATTTTTGAGTCTAGTGCACCAAATCCCCATCTATTGTGTATGTTAAGATCCGATGGGCAACACAACCTAGTTATGTCGGTCTTGTAATAGTGAGGTAGCACCACGTAGAAAAGTGGTGCTACATATCTAATGACACCCTTCACTGGAGTAGAACGAAACTGGCATTAACGCATTCTCATCATCTGCTCTCGCTTTGTGGGAAAATTCTATCGGAGCCTTGCTTCACGCCAACTTGTGATTATAAAACCCGAGGGATCACATAATTATAAGGCAAAAAGAACAAACTACCGATCACGATCTCCCCGGCAGTATCCTTTATTTGTCTGAAAACCATGATAAAATATGTAGATGCATATACAAATAAGAGGAAAACTGCAACCACAGTAAGATGGGTTCGCCAAAGAAGATGTGGAGAGAACAATAAATAATGTTCAGAAGGACAATGTGAGTCTGTCAAAGAACTGAGCTACAGAGGGATTTTATGTGAATGTGGTAAGAAACCTGAGAGAAGGGGCCGTAAGTCAAACAAGTACCTGGGCCAAGTGTATGCATGCATTTCCTTGTCGCAAACCTGGTTTCATGATTTCGAATTTATCATCACCACGATGAAACGCGCCACTGGCTCATCCGTGGTAGATTTTTGACAGGTATCCATAATGGTAACGATCATAATCACTTGCTTAAGAAGTTGGTTGACCCACTTCGCAATTAATCACACCGGTCCACAAACGGCCCAGGATTACGAGGAGTCGGCACTGCAGTCAGAATGTCTGCTGGACCACATATTATATATGAATCCTCACACCGGTCGACTCGAATCAACCGTATCGTGCTCAATTTCGCTCAATTTCGCCGGTCTTCAAGAACATAGTTCGAATATATCATTAGCGGTGGCCCACACAAAAAGTCGAGGGTAACGAAAGAGAAAGCAGCTTCGATCCCCGTCATAAGATATAACCTACACCATCCTTACAGATAAATGAGGTCTAGACTGAACTTTTATTTCCTCGCTCCTTCAACCTCTTGAGCGAAGACAACATCTGCGTCACGACCCTTCACTTCAGGGAGAAGCAAAGTAACGAAGGCACCGACAATGTTACAACCAAAGAAGACTGACGAGGGATGTTGAGCGGTAGCGCAAAATGGAGACTCAGGGCTAGGACTTACTCCACAGAACGGCAGGTGTTCCTATCTTGTCGGTGAGTGTATTAAAAGCGAGAGCAGAAATGATAGCTCCCGCTTTGCCGCAGGCCGCTGAAATTCCATGAGCGAAGGCCTTGTATCGAGTGGGGAAAACTTCTGCGGGATAACACTATCCAGCGTATTCATCAATGAGGTTACGAAGTAATCTATAAATACATTTGTGACTTACATAGGTCGTGGTGTTGGGCCCGAAGTTGAAAAAGAATTGAAGTAAAGCAAAGTTGACAATAAATGCGGCTTTGCTAAGCGTATGGAACATGCCAGCGAGAATACCAACTAAGTAAGATGGTGGGATGTCGTATCAAATTTATCAGATTGAAAGAAACCAGACGAGCACTTACGGAATAAAGCGGTGATCAGGAAGCCTTGAACTTGAATCCACCTGCGTCCAAGCTTTTCTATCGTCAGGACAGTGACATAATAACCGGGGACAAATCCCAATGCCGTCACAATTATGTTGCCGGTGGAGATCTTGAACAATCGTTCCCAAGGAGAGCCTGACGAACCGTCGAATCCAATCTGTTGTAAGACAACATTCTGGTTCAAATTAATACCATAGAAAGAAATATCCAGTAGAAACCAGCAAAGCGAGGTACCCAAGAGGAGCCTGAGGTGTCGCCACTCGGAAAAGTATGCAGCAAATTCCTTGAAGTGGGCTTTCTTCTGAGTCGGTACTTCTGCTTGAGTGACAGAAACCGGCAAGGCTTTCTCTTTTTCTTTCAGTGAGTTGGAGCGAGAATCAGTTGAGCTGACGACCTGAGCTAAATCTTGCTGGCGCTTAAGCTCAGCAATCTCGTCACCAGCCTCAATATTCGGCCGACGCTGTGCTTTTTCAAAACGCGTTGACTCAGGTAATGTGAGACGGTGATAGAGAGTAGCAAACGCAGGAATTAGCGAGAGGCCAACGACAATTCGCCAAACTAAGATAGACCATTTAGCCTCCTAGAGTGTTGTCTTCAAGAGATCATATTTACCTCCATCAACCTTCGACGTTTTACCAGCCTCCATCACATTTTTGTAGCAGGCCAATACAATGATCGTTACCAAGGAACCGACAAAAGAACCCCAGCCCTGATTTGCAAAGATATAGGCCAACATGGTACCACGCTTGCGAAGATTCGCCCGATCAGAGGTGACAGTGGCGGACATCGGATAATCACCACCAACACCGATTCCCAGCAAGATACGGAATATGGAGAGATAAATGAGCGATCCCTCTGGAGAGATGGAACCAGTGGGTGTCGTTATTGACAGAATCGTGGCTAGGATGATAAGCATCAATTCTTTGCCATCTGCGGAGTATAGTGTCAGGCATAGATAGTTGGAACGAGATCAAACGTACAAACTGCCTTCCGTCCGAGAGCATCCGCAGCATAGCCTGAAGGTGTGGATTATCAATCAAGACAGATATAACTCAAGGGTAGGTCCTCACCGAAGCCGAATTGACCAATGACGCTACCGATGTTGGCACCAGCCTTCATGAAGCCCTGGAGACCAGAAGGAAGTGATGCCCCACCGTAAAGTCGATACTGGAGCATTGTTGCCACAGGCTATTGAAGACAATGAGGACAACTTAATGACGAGAGATAATCAGCTAACGTACGTTGATGATGAATAAGTCATAAGCTTCAAAGACATCAGGATCAGTAAACAAGAATCTGGAAACTTGGAAAGCGCACCATCGAGGAAAAACCCGACCTATGTAAGTGTTAGAGTGAGATAAGAAGCCAAGATTATCAAGGAAACACACACCCCGGCAATTCCAAGCAACTTCAACTCGACTTTGGTCAAAAGAAAGGCGGGACGACCCTCTCCTTCGACCTCTTCGAGCTCCGACCAGTGCGTCTTACTTTCAGAGTCGGGAAAAGCTCGGTTCGGATCCTGGGCCATGTCAACGGGGAAGAAGGAGGCCAAAGTGAAGGCGGAGTTCAAATAAATGAGAAAGAAATGAGATGTGGGGCACCCTCGGCGCTTAAGGCGCTGTATTATAAGTATTTTGACAATTGATCTGAGATCAAATTTGTCCTCGAGGCGTTGCGTTGCGTTTTGCTGTGCGCGTAGGGTTGGTTGTCGGCCGGCCCCAGGGAAAAAATTTACATTCTTCTATGAGTACATCCGATCCTCGATCCGAAGCCTCAAAGTCCGGTGAGTTGATTTTCAGTTATTCCTTGAATTGTGGAATCCGGTACCCGCTACTGCCGGGTGAGACCAAGACGAACGTGCGTTGTAGAAGGTGACGTCCGACTGCAGTCACAAAACGTCACGTCACCCATCTGATGTGGTATCTTCGTCTGCACATCTACACTCATCCCTTCCCAGTGGGGTAAGCTACTTTGGAACAGGTGACCTCAGGGGCTAGAGCAACGAGAGGGGTTGAATTTTTATCTATCATGGAATACGACCATCTTGATGGTTTTCAGGTTTGCACCAACAGTGAGCTGCACGTTCGTCCTGTCCTCTTACCCTAGCTATTTTTTTAAACAGAATCTAACTGTAAAAAGTAGCGTTACTCCTTCATGCTGATGGGCTTCAGCTCTCCTTCTACGGAAGCAATCTGAATGACGTGTCAGATTATTTCAAGCGAAGCAGGTGATTAAGCAGTTTTCGCTAAGTCATTTTGAGCACGGAGAATGTTTGTCAAATGTGTACACAGACGGTATGGACCCACGGAGTCGTTACACTAGATGGACGACGAGTCTGTCCGAGGATCCAGACCTATTTCTTTCTTCCGATCTTCATTTCTTCCGATCCGATGTTTAAATTGAGGTAAAGATCTAAAATCAGCCTTGTGAGACTTGGTAACCCAGATGCGCAAATAATTTTCTAACAGTCATCTTCCGCATCGACGGAACTGTCATTAGTGCTTGTGTTCTTTCTCCTCTGGATACACAAGTGGACTCCAGCATTGTGCTGGAGGAGATTTTACTCATGACCACCATGGAATTCAGAGCTCCTCGCTGACCCTCTGTAACTTTGCTGTATCGCTATAAGATGAGGAAACAATCCAGCAGTTCTATCCCTTGGATGTCAGAAGAGACTTAGGCTAGTGTGTCAGTCCCGGATTCTTATCATAGAAACTACAAAAAATAGCATGCCGATAAAATAAGTTAGGGTCAGCAGCGGGTCAGCACAATACCGTAACAACTATTGAAAAGACATATACATTTCAAACCACACACTCTTCCCAAGTTCAACTTCAGCCTTTCCAATCGTCTTAAAACCTATCCTCTCATACTTAGGAACAAGGCTCTCCTTTGCCATAAATACCATTCGATCATATTTTCCTTTCTTGCGACACATCTCAGTAAACTCGGCAAATAAGTTCAATCCGATCGAGGCTCCACGGAAATTGCTGTCAATGCAGAGTGTGTGTGCACAAACTGTAGTAGCATCAGGGACATGGGTTGTGAGGGATGCCTTAGTATAGCGGGGTATAGGGGATAGCGTGGCGAACATGTATCCAATCAAACGACGACCTGTTTCTGAGGTTGACGGGATGAAGGCCCCTAGAAAAAGATCGGGGGCCATAATTTGATGATTTCTGTTGCGAATCAAATAAAGATATTTCCTCAAAAGAGGGCCGAAACACCTACCTCAGCGTCTCCAGGCTGTCAGCCTCATCTGATGGGAAGCCTTCGTATCCAAGGAAGTCAAGTGTTGTTTAAACAGATACTGAATCGACCGCACCCTGCTTTTCTAGTTTCCATACAGTTTCTATCTCATCCTGCAGGACAAGATCGTGATATACAGTATGAATAGACCGATGCGGCGACGTGGAACGGTTCCAATGCTTATGAACCGATTGGAATATAGGGATAAACTTCCAAATACATCGAGGTTGCATAGAGCAATTTCTGTGATTGCAGCATCAGAAAAAGAAGAGCTAACGAACAATTTGAATAGGGACATTCGTAAAGTAAGAACAAAAATTGTGCCGCGGCCGTTTGCCACCTGGTATGCGGGTAAAGAGTAGTATCAGGAAATTCCTCGAAAAATGTGATCATATGACATATTTGGAGAAAACAACTCAAGTGATCAAGTTGAATTCAGCTTCACATTGCTTCCTATTACAACATGATCCGTGTGACGTCACTAACAATGTGACCTGGATACTCTTTGAACCATGGACCCGACGAGTTGCCCTTCCGTACATTTATTCTTTTTCTTAACGAGGCATGCTCACTTATCATTCTTCAGAGTCATGATTGGACTACGAACTTTATCACGGGTATCGTTATTGTCGGGCTCGTTATCTCCTATGCCCCTCAGGTATGACCGCTACCAGTTAATGATGAACTTATAACTATAGTTCTTTCTTACCCCATAGCATTACAGAATAATAGCATCTAAGACATCTGAGGGACTGAATCCTTTGTTTCTGTTGTTGGGAAGTACGTCGTCTGCTGCGGGTATGTGGAATATGTGAGTTCTCATGCCCGAGAATTCTACGGTCTATTGATGATAAAGGGGGTCATTCCAGGGTGACGATGCAATGGGGAGTGGAAAAATGCTGCAGTGTTATTGTGAGTACTTGACTTGACCATCTTCCGGCGGGTTTCAAGATGAGCATTTAAGGGCTTTGCACGTTGTCTAGAATTAACGGCCGGCATATTCCAAGTTTTCATACAGTGGTCCTGCTTTACAATGGTGTGAGTCTCGAGTCCGTTGCTTTTTTGCGTGTACATCTGATTGCTCTGCGTAGATTCGTCCTCTACATCAAGTTTTATCCCTCCCGTATGAAATACATTGATCCCAACGTCGAAGCTTCCTCACGGCGCGATTTGTGCAATGTCAAGACTTCTGTCCACAGCTCAGAATGGCGTTTCTCGCTCTTTTGTGCTTGGCTCACATTCGCACATTTGTACATCATCCTCGTTCCTCTCTTTCAATTGCTGATGCCGTGGTTTGATTTTAGCCTGTTCTGCGGTGCCACAACTTTATGTCTTCTTTCCATCATTGACTCTCAATCCTCGCCGCCTACAGTGCTCCCTTCTGTAATGCAAAGTTGGGGTACGGTGCTAGGAGTGACCTCGGCGATTCTAGCAGCAATCCAATACATGCCGCAGTTGATGCACACGTACCAGATGAGACTGGTAGGCGCGCTGAGCATCCCAATGATGTGCATGCAGTCACCTGGTGCAGTTTTAATGATTCTCGGTATTGCGTTACGGTAAGTGCTCTAATTATTTATGGAGCTGACTCCCATTGACAGCTGCTTCCAGTCCTGGTACAAATTGGACAAGCTGGTTTCCATTTCTGGTTGCGGGAATTATGCAGGGCTCGCTCCTCGTGTTGTGCATTTTGTGGAAGATGCGGCAGCACAGACTTAGGATTGACGATTTTGGGAATGCGGTTGCGCCAGAGATACAGAGCGGAGAGATCGTACACGAGGAAGAAGGGATGGATGAGAGGACAGCCCTTCTCAGATCATAAACAAGGTCGGCTGTCGGTTCATTTGTCGATCTCATTCAACTTGCTTTCTTTTATCGACTGGGAACTCAGAATTTTCTGAGCAGTAGACTAACAAGCTGTGTGTTAAGAAAGTTCTACGAAGATCACACGAATATTCATGATGCCCTAGTAGATAACGAAGACCAATTCCTGAGAAGGAGACTTATATACGTCGTCATCATTCATATCTTACGTAGACTTATATTGTGCTGTACGTAGGAGTCGTCCGCAATACATGTGACGTCTGAGAGTTACGTTGTACTATAAACAGACTATGAACAAATCAGTTCTGGCGACAAGAGCGGAGGTGACATCCAACAGGGGTCAAAGCATGATCTATCTTGAATGCTGCAGAAAGTTTCCATGAATGCTGTGAGAAAAAAGTGGTGTTCTAGTCGTGATACAGCATGGCTGTGTGACAGTCTAGACTATCAGGTGACTTGACATCTGGAATGTGCAGTCCAATATTCATCCCATATTCGCGCGTGATGATATGACTCTCGATAGTTCAGTGTTGCGGTGGGAACGTCTACTGTGTGAGTCATTACTGTGTGAACGTATTAAATGGGGGTGAATGTCATAAACAGTCTAAATAGTGGTCGGCTGGACTGTACCTCACTCATCTACCTTCGTGTCCGCCTACTTTGAGTCGCTACAACAAAATCAGAGCCCCTTTCCTCTTTATGTCCTGGGATACAACACTCTCTGATTCTATTGGGATTATCGGTGCCGGGCCAGCTGGTCTGATCAGCGCTCATGTACTCACACAAGATTCCTTCACTAATATTCGTGTGATCACGCGTGACGCGACTGTCAGAGGCGTTTGGGCTCGGGGAAGAGTAGACCCGGATCTACGTTTAAACAAGTATGACAACTGTTTACTTCTATCTGAAACAAATGGCTCAACTCGATTCCAAGTGTTCATGGAGAATACAGATTCTCTGCAATGACAATGACACCATCCCAAGCTGCTGCTTGGAAAGGACATCTCACTGGTGCCGACTTATGCAATTACTTGGAGGAGTATTATAACGTGTTTTTGAGGACGAAAGTGAAGTTTAGCTTCAACACTGAAGTATTGGAAATATCCCGTCAACAGGATGGAAAGTGGCTTGTGCGGACTGAGGATAAGCAAGACCATAAGACAAACACGTTGCAGTTTTGCCGAATCATTGTGGCTACTGGTGTGAGTCATCTGGCTTATGATGGCCTTTCTGGCAATGGCATTCTCTGCAAACTTGGGAAATTGACCCTATTTGGATATAAGCTCATTCACTCCTAGGGCTGTAGCGAACCCAAAATCCCAACCTATCTTTCCCCTCAGTCAGCGATCCAATGTCAGTATCGCGGAATTGTGATTCACTCTTCCGAGTTCCAAGCAAACATAGAACGTATTTTACAAGGCGTCAGGGCTCATGCAAAAGATGCACCGGTCATCGTGATCGGCGGGGGAAAGTCGGCACAAGAGTCTCTCATTTCCCTGTCACCCTTCAGCTCTGTTCTGACACATGAATTTCTTAGTATATGCATCCGACTGACCAAAGAGACTCTCAAGTGCTGCAATATATTCGAAACGACCGATAGCTTCCTTGCAAGTAGTACCCCTCTCCCCGACTTCATTCGAAGGAGCAGGTGAACTGGATCCACGATCTCTGCGGGTCGAGCAGCTGATGCCCTTTGTGGTAGATTCCTCAGCATCCTATCACCACATATTTATCTAAGGACGCGTCTTGAGTACGGCTTATTTTGTGTTATATCTCCATGCTCAAAACAGATGAAGGCGCTTTCTTCATGGGACAAGACTGGGAGGGAAGATCATTAACTTTCTTTGGACAAAACTGCAGGCTATTTCAGTGTGTAACGAATGACCTCAACTTTCAAGTATCCACTATAACCATGTCTCTATAGTTCGATGCCTTCGCCTTACCCAGTGATTCACCTTTACGTAACACCCACTCTCTCTTTTGGGGAGTACGCACGAACGACTTTGGAATTCCCAGGCCAGAGGACTATCATAACCTGGTTACATCGAAGAAGATTGAAGTTATTTCTCCAGCGCGTGTTGTCGGGTTCTCGCCGGACGGTGGTTCAATTCTTCTCAACAATGGAAGATCAATTGCTGCAAATGTTGTGATTCTGGCTACAGGTTTTGATTCGTCATGGTCCAAAATCTTCTCCGGTGGGTCTGATCACCAAATTCGCAATGTTCCCAAATTCAGCAAATTTAGAAAAAACTGCAGAAGAAATCGGAATGAATAAACATGCCCCTATAAGAGGTATAAATTATTCCTGGGACTACCACTCACTCCGTGGAGCTCCACAAATTGATCCAGAGAACGCAAAATGGGTTACATCCATATATAGAGGAATTGTTCCAGCCAAAAATATTCTTCGCCGCGACTTCGCAATCGCTGGCTCGTTGGTATGTAACGATTGACACCAAGGTTGTGAGGGGATCGTATTCATTCATCAATGTAGTTCTCTGCCAATCTTGGCTATACAAATGAGGTTATAGCCCATTGGATC
>Ga0153967_100358_pt1 | contig 20346 bp, 21 predicted proteins | sample TSFL051MetaG_FD_104688 | JGI IMG/M metagenome (GOLD analysis project Ga0153967, IMG submission 104688) | Attine ant fungus gardens microbial communities from Florida, USA - TSFL051 MetaG | ecosystem: Host-associated > Fungi > Mycelium > Unclassified | place: USA: Florida, Paynes | collected...
AACCAACCATCAACCAACCATCAACCAACCATCTACTTCAGTAGCCCTGTGAAAATTCACGTTGTTCAGAGACTTCTAAAATTGCAGCGTCTATCTGAGTGACGTCATAAATTGTATTTCTTGCCGGTCATGAAACTTGTCACGATACGTATACGTCATGCACTGCATGGAAAGAGAGAAAACAGAAGCACAAACGATGAACGAATGTCCCGACCATCACAAGTATACCAAGGTGAGAGGAACAAATCGATAAGAATGTGACAGAAGAAAACAGGAGATGAATAGGTGAAAGAAAAACACAGATGAATAGTACTACAAGACGAGAGGATGAGAAATGTTTTAGAGAGATGAGAGAAAAAGACAGAAAAGGAGAACAAGTATTCTTCGAAGGAGTGGACATGTCGTAGCATGGTAGGAAAACCAGCGAGGGACGTTAACCATTCATGTCAAAGAGGGTAGGTAGGTGTCGTTAAGGCGGATAAAAAGGAAGTCATGGTACTAAAGGGGGCGTTGGGCATGTACGAGAGCAAGAAAAAAAGAAAAAAGCGATGACTAAGAGACATGCAGATTCTTGAACATTAGATGAAAAAAAATGCTGAAGATGAGATGAAGAAAGCGTTGATACACGTGAAGCATAGAACGAGACATAACAAGAAACAAATATCGGGCATCGTGACCACAGCATTCAATCAACGATCATCATCGTATCAGCAGGCTCTAGGTCGTTGACATGCTGTTTTGCCCACTCGATGGCAAAAACTGATGCCTTGAGGAATTTCTTGTTTGCGTATTTCTTGCATACATACTGACGTGAAAATCCGCTCTCTGCCAGCTTCTCTACAAGTAACTGATGTCCGGGCACCAGCTGTTCCTCAGTGAATCCCGAATAGAACATGAATGCCTCGTTCTGTTCAAAAAAGGTAAGTCACATGTTGCTCAATCAGACGCGCTGACCACGCGCATAGTGCGCGCATAGCACGTGGCAGAACATATAATAATGAGGCTACATACCCAATCGCCCCCCAACATCTTCCTAGCGCAGTACATCCCAATCGCTGCGATGAGACTTGGCTTTACTCTCAGGAACCGGTGGTCGAGGAGAGTGACTTCGGTGAGAAATTTACTTAATGTCCGTGTTTGGATGTCGTAGTCGTCTGCCTTGCTGATCTTACGCATCCAACTGTAGGGAGAACAATACTGTGATACTCTGAACTCGAGCGTTTGTAGGACGATCCGTTCACCCTTGAGAATCTCCTCCTTTGTGTATCCATTCTCGGTCATGAAAACGAACTCGTCAACGGACGGAGCGAGTATCTCTTCGTACTTGGCAGCAATAAACATTGCAGTCACTCCGACGAGCTGAAGCTTTCCTAGAGACACAACCCGCCGTGATAGGAAACGATCAACAACGTTGATTGCAATCCACAGAGTCTCAGGAAGCATGTGATAACGAAAGTGGACCTGGAGCAGCCAGTCAACTAGCGTCTGGCGCATCTCCCAGGTGATTTCAGTTTGATTGGACATATAGTTGTGCTGAGGCATAACTTCTTCCTAATCAAAATATGAGTACATTTCTGGTTCGACCCCAATGACACACGGACCTCAAGGTCACACATGTATTCAAATATTTCTTCTGCATACTCGGAAACCATGGTGGTATCAAACATGTCAACCTCATCTTCGAAAGTTGCACGAATTGCCTGTAGTTCCTTGGCGTAACGAGTTGCTCGTTCCGAGCTGACCTCAGGCCACATACGAGGATGTTTTGATGCTTGAATGGGTTCAGGCGTTCCATCTTCATCGCTCTGCTCGATTCCGATCATACTCGCTGCCTCTCGTTCACTATCATTCTCTGTTTCTTCATGTGGTTCTTCTGCAGGATCGTCCTCGATATCCATCTCGCTCTGAGAGACATCCTTGACAGACTCAACCTCCTCTGCCGGAGGGACAACGATAGGTTGAGAGATAGAAGTAGTAAGTCGTGAGTTACGGCGAGTAGTCGCATAATGAGCCCGCGCGCGAGCTACAGCAACACGGGCATTCACAGGTATGGAGGGCGGAAGAGCTGCGGGAGCCCGGCCCGGACCCAAGGGTACTCGTTGAGCACAGGAAATGGAATCGGAGCGACCTCGTTTGAGACCAACTTCTTCTTTCTCCTTTCCGGCTGCCGGTTTCAGTCCTGCGTCCTGGGTGGAGGTCGTGTTAGGTTCTATAGGGGAAGGCAGGAATACCACAACGTAACAAACCTTGCGATTTACGGCAGCCATCGTTACTTCCCCTAAGGCTTGGCGGACGACACCAGCCTTGACTGCATTCTCCTTAGTGAGTCGGGTAGTTCCAGCTGTGTTTTGTGAGCTTTGACGAAGATGCCGTCCAACGGCATTCTCGTCAGCCTTGGCGCGCTGCGCGAGGGTGCGCCGTTGTGTTATCTAATTTAGGGAAATCATAAAAAAGTTGAAATACAATGAGAGTTGTGAATAGACTTACGCGAGCATGATTCGAGGCCATTCGTGAGGTTTGAAGGGTTGAAGAGGAGTGCGTACGAAGTATTTGCGAAAAGAGGCGAAGATTGTTCAGGCGAATGGAAAGATATGATTGAAGACCTGAGGAACCAGTTGTATGTGACTGGAAAGGAGAAAGAGAAGGAGGAAGAATGTAGTCCACCAGTCAGCCTCTGAAGAAACCAGGCGACTTTCAGAGTCCAGCTACATTCACTTTGAACAACGATCACGTGATCAAGCAATACTAGTACAAATAACGCGAGAAAGACACGTCGCGTTCGGGCGCCGCGTGACCTATGTCTGTCATCTCAATATTCCCTCCATGTAGCTTTTGTGAGATTGATTCGACGCGTGCGATCTCGACAAGTGTTTTTGAGCATTACAACCCTACTCCTTTTCCTTTTGACATCACTGAATTTAGCCCCGCAGACAGGGTCTTGATCGTTGCTTGCAGACTAGTTGATTTATCAGCAGCACGAGGCAACTTGTCCTCTGATTATCCCCACGCTGTTGATCAGGCAATCTATTCGGTGTGAAACTAGAAGTCTCAACTCTTGTCCATGGCATTTGACTTGAGAATCTAGAGCCCACCTGATCAGGTGTACCATGTGTCGACAATCAGACTAGAACGCGTGTGGCGTGTACTGCCTGGGGCAGGGGCAATAACTTGCCAGTCCATAGTTCCAAATCCTGACAGTATGGACTTCCCTTGCGTCGCAGATTGCTGTGATTATTACGTGACCTCATTCAAGTAATGGAGCGCACTAACTCTGAATCATTCCCAGACATTCCCAGACATCCCACTTAAACCCCCAATATGAACTCGGGGTACACTTAGTCTCTTCTTTTGAACGTCTTGTACATCCTTTTCGGATGTGCAGTACCATGTAGCCGAAAAAAGTATACCATGGTCTAGTGTTGTCATTGCAGTAGGGCTACTCACACACAGCTCTGAGACTTACGAGTAGATAAATTTCCATCAGAAAGAGATAGCACTAGACAGATTGCCGCTTCATGTACTTGTAAAGGAATAATCTTTCAGAAATTTATGTATCTTGGTTGCACTGTGTGTGTATGTGGGCCAATGTATTCATTGTGTTCTGGGAGTGACGTCACATCAAATCACTGCACTGAGCTAACGCCACCATCTCTATCCCATTGTTAATAACCGTTTGAGACATTGACTGATGTTTGAGGTTCTTATTTTAAAGCAATGACTTTGAAATTTTGTTCTAAATATTCCTCCATTCCAGCCTTTCCTGGGAAAAGAATGGCTAGTCAAGACGGACTCTGGCTCATCAACTCCTTATCTATTCGTCAGTGCCGTTTATTGATCTGTCATATCTGAATATCAACCAGGATCTTCTCTATCAAATGCTCATGTCTTCAGAAATTCATCTCCTCTACCATTGATCTGACATGCTCTGTGTTATTCACGGATACCAAATCTATCTGGAGTGAAGGTGATCACGACTGGATCTCTGGCTGAGTCACTTCTGAATTTTCATCTTAATCTATTCATGGATTAGAGCTCACAAGTCAGCAAATTGCAAGACGATGGAGAAAATTCAATCATAGGGCACCCCCTCCATTCGCAAACCGAGAAAACGAAGATGAATGGAGGGCATCCATCTTGGAACTCCTGAGAAAAGTTCATACCATTGGTGGAGTCGATGCGCTTGCTTTCGAAGTTGCGCTTACGGATTTTTCAGTAAGCCTACCACCTTTTGTCTCTTCTCTGATTGTGAACAGGATCATCTTAGGATATAGCCTTCTTACTCAAGAGCGCTTCTTTCACCTGGCAGTGGGAGACCTGTTTTGTAGGCCATAACATTTCCGCAGACATAATGTCCCAACAGCTCGTGTTACCTCTCATCAGTGCAAATTACCTCTTATTCACAGCTGCTAAATCGGTTCAAGATATGACGAATAGTGATGTAGAGAAGGTTTGTCATTCTACTCTGATTTGACCTCACTGAGACAAGCAATAGCATACAGGCAATAGACAAGCTTGGACGGACAACGCGGCGTTCTGTTGACACTCATATCCAGAACGCGCTCTCCAACCCACGTATCTCAACGATTCTCAGAAGGACAACAGCAGTGTTCAATTCCCTTCATGAACTTCGTGAATCTTTCATCATCTGCTTGGATTACGATTTCCCCTAACGCAGCCCTGTATCTTCTTTGATAGCTGGCATTCAGTATTCTGCAGAGGATCTTGACTTGGAAATCCCAAAGTCATCAAAGCTCGCAGAGGACGATTCCACGTCATCAAAAGACAAGCATGATAGTCAATCGATACGAGACGTGGTAAGCATCATTTTCTGTCACAAATGGAACCGATTTTAGAATAAATTTTTGACAGAAGATTGGTAAGTCTTTTTGAGTGTGATTCTCTTCACTAATGTGCGATCCTTCATCACTAGAACAAAAATTAGAATCGAAATCTCCACTTTCAAAGGTTGACTCGGCGACAGAAGAGGATGATGCAGTCGGTCCACTTGCCCCGCCAACTATCTCTTCACAATCTCAAGCTGTCCTCTCAAGGCCCTTGGTTTCACCTAGATCCTTGCCTACTGATTTCAACACTGGTAGCGACATCAAGTCGAAGTCGCTGCCAGCCAAAACATCAGACCAGACACCGGCGCTTGCAAGGACCTCCGAACAAAGTGACTTAGATGACTCCTCATCATTCCCAAAAAAACTTCAAGCATCCTCAAGTGACAGTGATAGTGAGGCAGAGCGAAGGGCTCGAATTGCACGATTGAAGGGCAATGCTAGGGAATCTGGAACAAGAGAGGGAATCACCAACAGAAGTGTTAGGCAACCAATTAGGAGAGGCGGGAAGAGATTTTGAAGGTATCCATCCCCGTTTGGCGATTTTATCGATTTAATACACCAAATCAATACACCAAATTTTTATTAGCTGAACTGATTTATCTGTTGAGACAAAAGGCTTGCATCATTACCTGGTCCTTTGAATATGGATTAAGTATAGATCCCAGTGTGACATAGAACTCTATTACCTGCCACGGTTGGTGGTTGCAGCAGTGCACTTGGGACATAGTTTGTGGAACATGTTGCGAACTTTGGATGCACCCTCACGATCGTCGTAGGGAAGAGACTACATTGATCAGATGCATGGACCAACAGTCATATAGTCTCAAAATTCACGCACCGGAGCACAATCACATAGCCACATTTTGTCCTTGTGAATATGTTTTGAACTATCTCGGCAATTGAACTCATGACAGTCAACTAGTTCACCCGTCTCGTAGTCAAAGATCCAATGCTATGGTATGTAAGCACTTGAGTTGACTCTCGAATCCAAGGAACCTGCTAACGTTACAAGGTCTGTAGTAATCACCAACACTGAGAGAGGGAACAGACTCAGATTCGAGGAATCTTCATGTCTCCCTTATCTACTCACCACTCTCGTTTGCACATAATGTGTTGCACTAGGTGAGTCGAGGTAGATGGGATCAAGAGGAATGAAGAAGGCTAGCAAGCGCCACGAGAACGCGTTGTTCAAAGCCAAGATTATTATTGGTTATCGGCATAAATTTTCGGGAAAATCGGCCCAGAAACTCATTGTTTATTAACCTTGACCAGGAGATTTTTGCTGACTAACTTCAAAAAGAAGAATCGCAGAAAATGCCCTGAAGCACACAGGCAAGCTTCTCTCATTGTAGCAATAATAATTCCTCACCGTAGTAATGGAGAATTTATATTCCAATGCCCAATCAAAATCCAGATCGACACACGAAATAAATAGATAAGGGAACCTCTAATCCTCCAAGACAATGTAACACTTCACACCCAGATATAGAAATAGAGTGAATCTAATTTTCCTATGTGCTACTTGAGTGACTCAAAAAATGATCCACAACTTGGCTGAAGTATTTTGAAAAATCACATTAGAAAAATAAGAATCACCATAAGTATCAGGATAACTAAATTCATATCTTTCCACTGAGCTATTTCCTCCTTGCTGAGTCTGGTGAGATAGGTACGCGCCCAATTGACGTGGCGAGTATGACAGGTTACTGTATGACTTGACAGGTGACAACATCCATTGTCAACTGTAGGAATAAATAGAGTGCTGCAGGTGATAACCATTTTCTCTTATTGTTTTGAGTAGGTACGCAAAGTAGAAGTAGTGTATCTTGGTTCTTATTCGTTTACCTCGCGAGGTCACCGGGACCGAGCTCCTGCCTGATTCCTTGGACAAAGTAATTGCCAAAAGAAGGTTAACAATCGAGTTTTTTTACTTCTAAAATGCCGTCACAGATACGCATGTGACATTCAATGTGGGAGTACTTCATTACTCTTCCCTCCCGGTGCTCAGCGCTGGGCTTGCAACAATGGTTGCTATAAAAGAGGACACAAATCAGATTTTTGATGTAAGCTCGTGCTGAATCATGGCTTCAAAGAATTGTCTTGACGAATGTCGGGGATTTCTTTCATCACTTCAGGAGGTCTTTAACCGGACCTTTCACTTTCCACCTTCAAAAAGTTATCGATCAAAAGAAGAGACACTTGAGAAACGGACAGAAGTCAGAACAGGGGAGGCTTCTTTACCCGTATACTCCAATTCGACCACAGCCTCCGCAGGATCTGAAGCACATGTGTGCTTTCCTGACCCCTTTCTTAATCATTGACTGACCTTGTTCAGGTGACCACACCAACCTTATCTCAACTGGATACTATCGACGATTCCCAGATGTGGGAGGAAATGGATTCCAGCCCTTCTTCATACCCTTCCTCTCTTCGGTACCAAGCTCCCCACTATTGTCCCCACCATTCCCCCCATGAGACTGCTCATTCATATCCAACCGCAACCCTTTCAGTATTGGACTCGTCTCTTTCTACTCGAACAAGACTGATGGCGTTTGCATCTTCACTCGCAATTAATCTCTTTTTGCCCTTCGTGAATGGTGTTATGCTAGGCTTTGGTGAGATTTTCGCCAAAAACCTTATGCTGGGATGGCTGGGCTGGGGTTCAACAGCGACTAATGTTGGAATTTCAAAACGTTCATCGTTCTGGACAAGACGGTAGACAGAGATCCGGCTAGTTTTTACTCGTACATATAAGGATGAAACTAGCCCAGGCCAACGCTCACGACAAGCCTTGGCTCCGAAATACATAATTGGTCATAGTCGCACGTCTTTTGGCATATTTCGGATAGCCTGGCGTACACCCAAGTCACCCAGAACATCCTCCGTGCCTCCAAGAACACTGGGTATCATATTTTTAGCCCGAGGTGATGTGAGAGATTTTTAATCACTTACGCGTCGAATGGTATAGTTCGATGAAACTGCGAGATTTATCAGCCACTTGATTGCCCTCTCCATGCTCCAAGGAACGTACGTGTTCAATGTGCTCGCCCATCCCAGTTTTGGTGATACCTCGGCCACCAAATATCTGAACTGCGTCATTTGCGGTCTGCTGAGCAGACTGTGTAGCATGCATTTTGAGAAGACCAATGGGGCTTTACCACATTAGTCTAATTTTAGCGGAGTATGTTGAGACATACCCTGCAAGCTTATTTGCTTGTTCCTTGTAGCTCTGCAACAGAAATTAATCTTACTGCCATCCATGGTAGACGAAAATCACGTACCATCTGATTCATCTGATACGTAATACACTCTAGCCAGTTCTGAACACTCTCCACACGAGAAATCATGGCAGCAAGTTTATTTCGGATGACAGCCTGTGAGTGAAGGGGCTTGCCGAAAACCTTACGTTGCGTTGTCCATTTTAAACATTCTTCGACGACAGCACGCTGTGTGCGCGCGACTGAGCAGACCATAACCCAGCGCTCGTGGTTGAAGTTGGAGAGCATGACGAAGATTCCTCTACCTTCGGGGCCAAGTGTATTTTCGACAGGAACCTTAACATTATCAAAGACGATGAAAGCTGTTCCAGCAGTAGGAGACTGCGATGTGTTTAATCAGATTCCCTGGATTGGACAAGGATTGCACTCACGTAAGAGGTCTTGATAGGTCTAGTCTCAACACCCTCTCCACGCTCTACAAGAATGACAGTAAAACCATTGTCCGTCCTACAGCCCACGGTGAAGCTAAAATTCTAACTCAGTAGTGATGATTGTTACAGAAGTAACTCACTAGTGAGCAAAGCTGGAAAAAGATAAAATTATGAGTTCGATGTATATAAAAATGATTACAGTAGTTTGACCTACGTTCCGTTGGTGATCCATTTCTTTCTACAAAAAGATCAGTGACCAGTCCTGCCCAACGGCGTTTCGACTTACGTTCCATTGATAATCCAATACTTGCCGTCCTCGGTCTTAGTGGCAGTGGTCTTCAATCCAGCAACGTCACTACCAGCAAAAGCCTCAGAGATCGCAAGACAGATGAACTTTTTTCCAGAGAAGATATCAGGAAGAACCTTCTTCTTGATTTCCTCATTGCCAAAATTGAGAACAGGAGGCAGACCAATGACGGAACCAGACATGAGGCCTGCTCTAAGTTTCAGATTTCACTTATGTTGAGTAAACCTCCACTCACCATCACCATAGCCACGTTTTCCATGGCGTGCTATCTCCTGGATGATGATCATCTCATGAAAATAATCAAACTCCTCAGGCTTTATGATCCCACCCATGAGTTCCAGACCCTTCAAATGCTTTCCAGGACCCATGCGCATAGCATGTAAGTTGAGCTTCGCCATAGCCTCGATAACCGATTGGCTTGGAAGCTTCCCGTCTTCCTCTCTGGCCTAATCCATTTTTCAAGATCAAGTAAACGAACCTAGAAAACTAGGGCAACGAACTATAGCGTCCGGGAAAATGGTTTCATCGCAGAATCTGCGGATGACTTTTTGGAAAGTCCGATGGTTCTGGTTTCAAACATCGTTAATGATGGTGGAGATTAATCGAACGATGAGCATACCTCGCTGAAATAAGGGCTAAAATAGCCAGCAGTCAGCCACGTAGGCTCTGCATAAGGCACCTTGCTGAGTTCACCATGAACTCGACCATGAATGACAGATTTCTCTCCTTCAATGACGCCAATTTGAAGGCGAGCATATTGCGGTTTCACTATGATTTCATGTTTGTGCAGTCCATAGAAGGCTTCCGTAGCATCCTGGCCAGCTAGCCATGAGATCAGAAAAAATCTCTCATACAAGTAGATCACAGGATAGCGAACCGACACCATCATCGAGGAGTACAGAAACACCTCCAGGGTGAAGATCTTTGAACCGAGTGATATCGTAGACCTTGGAGTCGACAATGATCCACTGTTATAAAATATGTTAAAAGACATGCGGTCAGTCATGGTGTAGTCTAGTCCTGAGCTTGATAGGCCTCACAAGGTCACCATCTTTGTTGTGCTAAAAAAGACAGGAAGTCAGACTTTCTCGCTGAGGGACAGCAATTAAATGTAAAAAAACCTTTGCAACTTGTTCCCGGGTGAATGATTTGAAATCCCTAGTATTCATATCAAGCTGAAGGAGAGGTGAAACAGAGTAAGTGCTTGTCCTTCCATTGTGGCAGACACCTAAGCTACACTTGTATTAGCCGAGCATGTGATTAAGGCCAGCCAATCACATGCAATCACAGTCCGCGGTGGCTCCACGATAGCGTACAAAATACAAAGTCCAATTCTACACAAAGTTGAAAAAAAAGGTCACTTCCAAAACACAAAGAAAAAAAATCAATGTAAACAAGCTACTAATAGGCTGATTGGTGTTTACTAAGAAATCTTACTGGTCCAAGCGAAGGCAGATGGATTGCCAGGTAAAAATGACACAAAGTTTTTGATCATCATTCGATCCTCCGATTTGTACATAAAGCAGCAACAGCTTTTCATGATGTGTACTCTGGTGTCAAGGTCTCGAATTGCTTTTGAGGCTCTTGCACAGAGAGATAGATACTGAGATGCCTATTTGTTTTAGCCAATCTCTATTTTTTCTTGTCTATTATAAGATCCAGGAATTGATGACCTTGATTGGTACCATGGTTGAATACAATGATCTATTGATCGATACAGAATTTCTGAGACTTGATGCATCAAGAGATGGGTCTTGATTTAGAACAAATGTGTGGTTAGCATCTTTGGCATGTGAAAAGTGCCATCGTGCTTTGCTAGGACAGTCCCAAAATTCAACATGTTTTTTTGTTGAGTCACGGACAAGCAAAGCAAAAAAGGGGGCAAACGTTGCAATGCACTTCGTCTCTACTGTATCTAGAAGGAAAACATTGATCATCAAGACAAGAACTAATTCTAGTGCAGCATTCAATATTCCAACATTTTTCATGAAAAACGACCTGAAGTGAGAGGCAATGATTCAACTTGACCTCAGTGATGAGATGGACCAAGCACTTTCTTTGCGTTGACCATTTTGAGTAATACTCGATGATGTGTAAGTCCAAGGAGGTACTCCTACCTGAACTACATGTGATCCCATCATATGTAGTTAATCTTAATAAAGATGTATGGACTCGTTGGAATTGTATATAAGTAGAGACCACGCACTGTAAAATAGACAGGAGAATATCTTTGTGATCCTCTCAGTGAGAAGACCCACTTTTACAGGTAGCTCACCCAGCTGCGCAATGCAGATGGGCTGCCCTTCAGATAGTGAATCAGTTATGATTCTCACATACAGTCATCTGACAACACATGCAACCACACGATATTGTCACAGTCCAGGTTGTAATTTAGAGGGGGCGTAGGCTATGGGTTTATGAGAGGTTTAGATACCTAAAAAATCAACTTGGCAGATGGAAAAATGTTCTGACAGAGTATGGGCTATTCCAGTCATGACAGAGTCGACTGTAGTTCCTGCGATCGCGGGATGACGACATATGGATATGCAGGAAGTCACTTATAAACTTTCCAAAATAGGATCACAAAAATACTAACACGGCTTCCGAAGCTTGTACTATGATTTCCCCACCTTTGATACGATCCTCGACAAAATTTCCCCGCGCAACTCCGTTTTCAAACGTCTGACCAGCCCAACTTGTGACATTAGCATCCTGAACGTCTGCTCCAGGCGCTTGTAGCTTTCTTACTCTAACCATTTGAGTGTTCTTCCCGAGTAACCCAGAGATATCAAACGTAGAGTTTGGTCGAGGGCTGTCTGTTTGTGTTTGATTGTAAATTTCCAAATTCAACAGAGCCAGTTTCGTGGGGAATTCAGGAGTCGATGGGTTACTGACATCCCAGAAACCGTAAGCGACAAGTTGACCGGAAGATTGGTCACCCATTGCGGTCGTGATACTAGATCCATTCGTTTGTCGACCAGGATAGAGATTGGAGATCTGGAGCGTCTTCGAGTCGCCAAGTGTCTCTGCAACGAAGAGGTATGTCGCATAGCTAGGAAAAACTTTGGCTGGGCCATTGAGATTTTGGACCGGATACCTATCAACAAGGGGAGATATGTCATTTATGGAATGAATCTTCTTCTGAGACAACATACCACATATCATAGAAACTCAGGCCTAGCTTCAGAGATATATCATCAAAAACCTGAATTTAATTACAGTCAACTGACCGCCCTGATTCAACTGGACTTGACTTTGTAGGGCAAGGGGTCCACCTTGATGAAGGTACAACCTGGTGTCTTATCAGAAGCTGGCTCCTTTCATGACATGGAGAAATGCACCTTGTAACATTCAGCGAAGCTGCATAGAAAATCGTGTCTAGCTAGGCAGAGATATGAGTCGGTATCCCGCCACAATCCATCATCAAAACTGACCAGCCAAAGAGCTTGCCCAAATGTATTACTAACTCCATCTTTGCCGGAGCAAGAAATCGAGTTGTATTCTCCTATGGGAGGAATTTTACTCTATTAAGAAGGAGGTCATAAAAGCACCTACCGATCATAAACGAGTGTGAGCCCAGCGTATCGCGTATGGAATGGATGCGAGGCTGCCACAAATCTAGATACCTGTAATCATTGGCGTTAGTGAAAATCGGCTGAACCCCAGGATGGAACACATTACATTGCCAGGCGGGTATGGTTTACCTAAGATCTGAAAGTTCGAAAGGAATTTGAGCAAAGGTATTAAGTACGTACGAGGTTAGGCAACGTAGCGATCGAAATCCTTGGAGGATCACAAACCTATCGCGCATTAGCTTAGAGTGAGATACTAAGACTTTGCGATCACTCACGCTATATTGGTACGTGTGTTCACTACAAGTCTTCACGACACCACCTCTATTTGCTCCCGCAGCGAGTGCGCTAACGCAGTCAAGGGCAGAAGAGGCACCGGGCGCATTAAATGGCCATAAAGGGTCTTCGGCTGTTGCTGCGACCTGGAATCTAGGACTAGCGAATCCGAGATTGTCTGAAATGTTTTTAGCCCACGTCTGTAGGAACAAGGGGATCAGTACGGAGATATTACGCGGAAACGGTTGACCTTACTCCCCAGACACTGGAGTAATTATTTGCAGTGAACTGGAGGTAATGATCGGGCTCGTTACCGACTAATATCCATGAACTAGGGATTGGTACCATAGATTGAGTATCACGCACTTTCAAACAAAATTAATTGATCACTCCCTAGACCTGTTTCCGCAGCCCGAGCCATGGATAGTGTACCTCCGAAATCGAGGTCTTGTAGATCCTACAGACACCAGCAACTCAAGATTGGTTTATCTATATAGTCAGTATTGGTTTTCCTGACCAAGTCCATGATAACTTTGGTTCCCTGTGGCAGGAGCTTCACGGAATCCCAAAACCCGGGCCCAATGGTGGTGTTCTGAAGAGCGCCCGATTTGTCGATAAAATTTGATAAGACCACGTTCAGATTTGGGTCCCAGTAGGTCGAATCTGCAGTGATTCCGCCTATGCGAATTTCAGGTGGGACGCCAGTCCTTGCTTTGATATTATTGAGTAGTCTTTTGGTCAGATCATTCGGTTCACTGATGTTTCCTACGAACTCTTCGAAAAAGGCTGTCTCAATACTGAAACTCGCCAAAGCCGGATCCAGGAAATGCGAGGCATCGGGCGGTAGGGTCCGATTACCGGCCAATTTGAGTAGTGATAAGTTTGCACAGACATTGAGGACGGTACAAAGCACCAGAAATGCAACTTGAGCTGAGCGCATGGCTTGTCAGGCTCGAACCAGTATACCATGTTCTTATGCCTTTCTATATTTCAAACATGGGAAAAATAAAGTGTTGTATGGGGTTCTCGTGACGCGAACCAAAAATATCGGGCCGTTCTTTCCGCCGATCTCCTAAAATCCGTCTCTGAAGTTGGGTCACGAGCACATCTTCCCGCAGATGTCATCAAATCATAGTCCGGAAAATCGTTCGCACGATTGTTGGGTTTTACATGGCGCTGACTGGTGTTCGAGTTATCGAGGTACAACGCATTTCAGCTCTGTCTGGCATGGGCATTGATGAATCTCGCTTAGTTTGCTGGTCTTGCACCAGGACCCTTCACCGGACTCATTCTCGCAGACAATGGAGCTACCGTCACAAGGATTGACAGGCCCAGTACATCACATATGGATGTTCTCACTCGCGGCAAGCGCTCCATCGCCATTGACTCCAAGATCCCTAGCGGAAGAGATCTTTTAAGAAAATTGATCGCTTCTGCGGATGTGCTGATTGATCCGTTTCGCCCTGGAGTTATGGAGAGGCTTGGTCTAGGGCCGGAGGTATTCCTTGGAAATGGGGAGACGGAGGGACTAAACGAAAGGCTGATCTATGCTCGAATCGTAGGGTATGTTATTGAAACTGTAAATTCACGACTAACCTGATTCCCTACTGTAGATTCCCAAGAACAGGTAAACTTCTCCAGAGATCATTTCGCCACGAATTGATATTCCCCCAATTTAGGTCCTTATAGAAACATGGCTGGTAGGAACATACAGCCGCATTATTTAGAACAAAACCCAAACCTATTCTAGGACACGATTTGAATTATATTGCCCTGACAGGCGCTCTCGCTGTATGCCATTTCTACCCTAATAATAAACAGCCTCACAGTCTCTACAGATGATGCCTCCTGGACCATCAGGAACGCCAACTTTCCCCATGAATATTCTTGCGGACTTTGCCGGAGGAGGCCTTATGTGCGCGGTCGGCGTTCTACTAGCTTTGATCGAACGCGGAAGAAGTGGCCGCGGACAGATTGTCAGTACAGATATGGAAAGTCTACCAATTTGCAAGACTTCTATTCTGTTTCATTTATTTTCGTTGACCAGGTCTCGGGTGCCCGGTACGTCTCAACGTTTCCTTTGACTCATGCAATCCTTCCTGCATCAAATATCTATGGGCAAGGGAAACCTGGCACTAACGCTCTGGATGGTGGTGCACCGTTCTATAACGTATATGAATGCGAAGGTGGAGGCTTCATGACTGTGGGCTGTCTGGAACCTCAGTTCTTCAAGGTGTTCATCAACCGGTTCAACACTGCACTTCCTGAAACTTTCGTGTTCGACGACGGCTGGCAGCCAACACCTGCTATGCAAAGTAACAGGGATCAGTGGCCCAAGATGAAAGCTTACTTCGAGCAAGGTTTTTTGACTAATACGCGAGAGTATTGGGGGAAAGTCTTTCATGGTACGCAACGCACTGATCCTTTCCTTCCAAGTTCTCATGTACTCGCGACTTCCAGAAACAGACGCATGTGCAATTCCCGTATTGACACCAAAAGAGGCAATGCAGAGTTCACCTTTTCCCGATTTTCATCCTCGTGTCACTTCACAAAATATCAGCCAATCTTCTCCGAAAACTACAAATATCGGGGATCTTATGCTTGAACCTGGTTCGCATACGGAAGAAGTACTTAGAGAAATTGGTTTGACCAAGCGGGAGATTCAACGGCTCTCCTTTGATGGTGCTCTTGGGAAGAGAGCACAGAAATTTGTGTGTGTAGATGCCAAACTGTAACTGAACATATCTGTTCAATATAAAACAAGTTAGTAATGGATCTATTTGTAGAAAAGTATATGTCTCAGGAGTCACCTATCAAGGTAGATGACTTATGTATTACCTATAGAAGTACATGTTTACAGGTGGAGTCAGTATACTAGAATCATAACAACTACTATTCTCACCTTGAGAGTCACCTATCAAGATAGACAACTGAGGGCATAAAAGTAGGCTAATGGATTAATATAAGGGAACTCAGTCTACATTCTATAGGAAGAAAAGGAAGGTAAAAAGGGAGATGTCATAAACCCACCCAGACCAAAAATAGTATGCCTAGAGGAATAGGAGGAATGAGAACTATTCTCGGACAGACTAGATGAAGCATGCTAAAATTAGAATGAGAGATAAGATAAGGTAAGATAGGGATCACATGACTTGGTCATATGACAGGTCATATGATGGAACATTCTGGAAGGATTGTAGAAGTTTACTTAAGTGTATACATAGACAAATAGAAATTGTGTATAAGTAGGTAGAGCAATCCACAAAGGAACTCTATTGAGTTCTCTTTATTCTCTCATAACATTGAGTGTGATAAGACAGTTGTCCTGACTTGCTTGTCATTACATTAGAACTCAATACTCTACACCCCACACTGTTCATTACGAACCTTGCACATCCTTTTCTTTACTCCATACTCATCCTCAGTATGCTGGTCATCGCGACCAATGACCACTACAACATAGCCAGGCCCTAGGCTTAAGGGGACTTGTTAGTCAGTTAGGGACTAATGGTAGAAGCATGGTACCAAGCTCAGGTATCACATTGTCATAAATCATCCAATTCCCTCTAAGTCAATATTTATTTTCTTTTTCTTTTTCTTTTCTTTTAATTATGTAATATAGTCGGATCAGTAAACAAGGACAAATAATTGGACATGTATAAGTAGTGTACACAATCAAGTGAGGACTCTAATGAGTTCTCTTTGTTTACTCTGATATAGAGTGTGATCTAGGTTAGGGTTACATTACTCAAGCTTAGGATCATTACACTAGAACTCGTTATCACATCTAGACACCAATTGCCTTGATCCTTGTCTAACTTACTCTTATTGCTCCCTCGGTGAGTGATCAACTCAGATTATTTCCAACTTTCTGATAGCTGGGCCCCAAGCTTAAGGGGACTTGTTAGTCAGTTAGGGACTAATAGTGGCAGTGTGGTACCAAACTCGGGTATCATATCTAAGACCTGACCTCATAATTGAGTGGTGCTCAGTAGTATACCTATACTCTTCTTCACTTTATATACTTCGTGCTACTGGTCTATTGTGATCAGTCTATGCAGAGGAATATTGCCGTATCCTTGTAATGACAAGCCTAGTTGAGACGACGGACTTATCACACTCAACGTTATGAGAGAACAAAGAGAACTCAATGGAGTCTCTTGGTGAATTGTGCTACCTACTTATACACATTTTCTATTTGTCTATGTGTACGCTTAAGTAACTACCAAATCCTTCTAGAAGATTCCATCATGTGACCTATCATGTGACTAGATCATGTGACCCTATCTTATTTTATCCCTTTCTTTTATATTTAGAATCCTTTGTCTAGTCCATCCAAGAATAGTTCTCTTTCTTCCCATCCCTCTAACTTTACTATTCTTGGTTCGGGCAGGCGATTTATGACAATCCTTAAGAAGGTGATTAGTGTAGGGATCTCCTCCTTGGAGTGATAGCCACAGTATTATTAGGGCAGTAGTCAGTAAGGCAGTAGGCACCTGGCTGGAAGAAGACTTGTGTGTTCCAGCAGACGTACTGTGAGCCCTTTGAAGAAGACGATGATGGGGGGATTTAAAGTAAAGGGGGGTTTTTGTGTTTTGGAATGGATGTATAGATAGAAATATCAAAGTGCTTTACTGTCCTTACAAAAGTGGGTACTACTGAGTTAGAGAGTCAAAATCTCTAAGTCGTTCCACAATTGTGTGTAATCGAGTAGGCACTGGGGAGGTAATCAAATGTAAAAGGGAGGGGCTCATGAGATAGTAAAAGTTTGTATTTAGACACTAGAATAGAAGAAATGTTTTTAGTTTCTACTCAAGAGCACTCTCACTAGTCGGATCTCAAAAGTGTGTGTTCTTCTCACACCGTAGCATTACCGTCCAAGGGTACTAGTCTAATAGGCTGGCTCGCCGTTGATACAGCAGTCCTATCTAGATCTCACATTGCCCTCATGCAAGCTCACTCTCAATTGACCATACAGTTGGCAACTTACTCTGAAAACATGTAGCGAGCAGTTTAGCTCCTAGTCCAAGCGAATGCCCAAGTCCTCCTTTAGAGTAGGTATCCCTTGAGAGAAGTTTTATAAAGTTTTTGTAATAAGAAAGGGAGAAGAAGAGCTCTTAATCACTCAAGTCGAGTTTCAGCTCTAGAGCAATAAAGGGCAAAGATGGGGGTTCTTCTTCTTTCTATCCCTTCCCGATAATGTTTAGCATATCCTTGTCTTGTTCTTCTATATTTGGACTGCTGATCAGGACTGATGCGTGACCTCTGATGGTGTTCCTATTATAAACCAGGGGTCAGCTATTGGGTGACATCATTATCAAGGGAAATGCTTCTAAGGTCGAGTTTGCTCTCAAGAGCACTTTCAGAGGGAAGTCCGTCTTATAGATATGATATGAGACCATCTGGAAAGTGTTATGAGGTACTGATAGTGGTGATCGTGGTCACTACTCTGCTACTCAGATAGCATTCTCAAGTACATGACTGGACTTCTAGTGCTTATGTCTGGGGAGCTAATTCTCTCTCGAGAGCCGTTTATTATGATTATTAGGTTCCGATTGTCACTTATATTGCCAAAATTAATTGTCCGGCATAACAACGACCTCATGTCCCACCAACAACCATTCTGGGGTCAACAGCCCCAACAACAACAACTACTACAACAAGAGGAAGCTAGTCTAACAATGGACCAAATTCTTCAATATCTTGCCTAACATACAATGGCAATTGAACAGCTCCTATCTAGGGGACAAACCCAGGGGGAGGCAGCAAAGCCCCTATTGTTCAATGGAGAAAAGGAGAAGATGGTGGGATTTATCAACACCTACCGCCTATACATTAATATAAGGATGAAGAGAATAGAGGAGGAGAAAAAGATATCGTGGATACTGATATATGTATAGGGAGGAGTGGCTAAGGTGTGGAAAGAGAACATACTAAAGGAAAGGAGACAGGGATTATTGGTGGTGGAAATGGTAGAGGAATTATTTACGAATATGAAAGAGGAATTCAGAGAGTTTGACGAGGAGTCAAGAAAGATAGATGAGCTGAGGATGTTGGAACAAGGAGAACAGATAAGCAACAAGTATGTCCAAATTTTCAAAAAAGTATCAAGAGGAAGCGGCTATGGGAACAGATTCCTCTTAGAAGAGCTCAAAAGAAGGTTAAACGGGAATATAAGAAGGAGGTTGGTAGAGGCAGAGTTGCCTCCAACAATAATTAAGGAATGGTAGGAAAGGTTAGTGAGGTTAGATCAGAATTTAAGGCAGAGAAGAAAGTGTTGAGAGGAAGAGGAGCAGTGTGGATAGTAAGACCACTAGAGGTGCAGCCATTCAGAAGGGCTAGGCCCTTCTGAAATAACAGATACCAAGGGGGTTTCTGTGGAACACCAAGAGGAGGACTTAGTGGAGATTTAAGGAGAAGAGAGAGAGGAGAACAAGGGGTCTAGGACCCCAATGCAATGGATGTAGATAGAGAAGGAAGTTGGAGAGACAAGAGGAAGTGCTACAACTGTGGGAAGTTCAGACACATTGCCTGACACTGCAGGAACCCAAGGGAGATGAGAGAAGAGATACTAGAGGTGTCAAAAAATCAAGGAGACCAGTAAGCCCTCAACTAGCCTCCCAAAATAAATACAGTATACTCTACAGACAGAATAAAATAGACTCTGATCACTGCACTAAAAGGGAAGTGAGACAGACACTAAAACTATTAAGAAAGATCTAGCTCAATGTTGGGCTAGAGAAAGTAGTTACTCACAAAGGGATGTCAGTAAGGGCATTGCTAGGTAGTGAAACAACAGGTCTATTTATAAATAGGAGGTTGGCAGAGAAGCAAGGCTTTAAATTAGAAAAGTTGGATAAGCCAATAAAAGTGAGAAATATAGATGGAAGTGATAATAGAGAAGGGTTGATAATCCATGAGGTGGAAGTCAACTTGTACTATAGGGGACATGTGAAACAAGTAAGAATGGATGTATGTGAACTGGGGAAGACAGAAGTAATCTTGGAGATGCTGTAGCTCACGGTGTATAACCTAGAGATAAATTGGGAGATAGGAGAAGTAAGAATAACCAGATGCCCACCCCTGTGCAATCAAACACCTGAGAAAAAAGTAATAAAGAAAAAGCAGATAACAGTGGAAGATGAAAAAGATCTAAGATGGAATATGGAAGAGAAAGAAAGAAGAGAGAAAATCATGGATGATCATAAGAAAGTGGAGGAACTAGTGCTCTGACACTTTTACAAGTGGAAGAAGGTGTTTGGAAAAGTTGAGTCTGAGCAAATACCAACCAGGAAATCCTGGGACCATGCCATTGACCTCAAAGAAGACTTCATACTAAGAAAAGGATGAATCTATCCTTTATCTAGAACAGAAAAGGAGGAAGTACAGGTGTTTGTGGAAAGCCAACTAAAGAAGGGCTACATCAGACCTTCAAAGTCTCCGCAGACCTTACTAGTACTATTTATACCTAAGAAGGATGGAAAGAGAAGAATGGTACAAGACTATCACTATGTAAATAAAGGAACAATTAAGAACAGCTATCCCTTACCCCTAATATCAGAACTAATAGATAGCATAGGGACCAAGAAGGTGTTTACAAAGATGGACTTGAGATGGGGTTATAACAATGTTTGAATCAAGGAAGGAGACAAATGGAAGGTAGCATTCACAACGTACCTAGGGTCGTTTGAGCCAATA
>Ga0153967_100365_pt1 | contig 19968 bp, 19 predicted proteins | sample TSFL051MetaG_FD_104688 | JGI IMG/M metagenome (GOLD analysis project Ga0153967, IMG submission 104688) | Attine ant fungus gardens microbial communities from Florida, USA - TSFL051 MetaG | ecosystem: Host-associated > Fungi > Mycelium > Unclassified | place: USA: Florida, Paynes | collected...
GAAGAAGTAGAAAAAGGAATAAATATAGTGATAATTTGATTCTTCGTCGCCGTAGTAAATAGGATAGGAGAGAAAATAGAATTTGTTTCTTCGTCTTTACAAAAAAAAAGAAATAGGAGTTATTAAATGTGACATGACACGCTCACTAAAAATAAAAAAAAATCCTTTTGTAGCGAATCATTTATTAAGAAAAATAAATAAGCTTAACACAAAAGCGGAAAAAGAAATAATAATAACTTGGTCCCGAACATCTACCATTATACCCATAATGATTGGCCATACTATTGCTATACATAATGGAAAAGAACATTTTCCTATTTATATAAGAGATCGTATGGTGGGCCATAAATTGGGGGAATTCGTACCTACTATAAATTTCCGAGGACACGCAAAAAATGATAATAGATCTCGTCGTTAAAATAAGAGTAGTTAATAAAAGTGAATATAGATGCTTATTGTTTATTAGCGAGAGGCAAATCTTATGATAAAGAAGAATCCATATACCGAACATGTGAAATAATATATATGCGCTTTAAGTAAACATATATGTATGTCTGCTAATAAAGCAGAAAGAGTAATTGAAATTGATCAGATTTGTGGACGTTTATACGAAGAAAGACGTATGAGACTCGAACTTATGCCTTATCGAGTGGGTTATCCAATTTTAAAATTGGTTTATTCTGCAGCAACAAATGCTATTCACAATGTCGGTTTAAACGAAGCAAGTTTAATCATTAGCAAAGCGGAAGTCGTGAAGGGGTACTACTGTGAAAAAATTAAAACCTCGAGCTCGAGGGCGTAGTTATCCGATAAAAAGACCCGTTTTTCATATAACTATTGGATTAAAAGATATATCTGTAAAGGAAGTATAAAAAAGGAAGTATAAAGGAGCCAAATACGCCATATTATACTTCAACTTCAAAGGCAACGTATGGAGAAATAAAAATAAGTAAGTACACGGATATGACGTGTCATGATATATATAGTATTGGGGGATTATGGGACAAAAAATAAATCCACTTGGTTTCAGACTTGGTGCAACCCAAGGTCATCATTCTCTTTGGTTTGCACAACCACAAAATTATTCCGAAGGGCTACAAGAAGATCAAAAAATCCGAGATTGGATCAAGAATTATGTACAAAAAAATATTCAAATATCCTCTGGTGTTGAGGGAATTGCATGCATAAAGATTCAAAAAAGAATCGATTTGATTCAGGTCATAATCTATATGGGATTCCCAAAATTATTACTAGAAGGGAAAGGTGGGCCTCGAAGAATCGAAGAATTGCAGATAGATGTACAAAAAGAAATTAATTGTGTAAACCGAAAACTCAACATTGCTCTTACAAGAATTACAAACCCTTATGGACACCCTAATATTCTCGCCGAATTTATAGCCGGACAATTAAAGAATAGGGTTTCATTTCGAAAAGCAATGAAAAAGGCTATTGAATTAACTGAACAAGCAGGTACAAAAGGAATTCAAGTACAAATTGCGGGACGTATCGACGGAAAAGAGATTGCGCGTGTCGAATGGATCAGAGAGGGTAGAGTTCCTCTACAAACCATTCGAGCTAAAATTGATTATTGTTCCTATGCAGTTGGAACTATCTATGGGGTATTAGGCATCAAAATTTGGATATTTGTAGACGAGGAAGCCTAAGCCTTTATTTGACTTGTCTTTACGTTCTATCGGAAATAAAAAAGCAAAAAATGACAAACTCTTTCATTCTTTTTCTGTTAAATCAAAAAAAAAATGGGCAATTCTATAAGGTTGAATAAAAATTCAATTCATTTTTTTATATTGATATAATTGCTATGCTTAGTGTGTGACTCGTTGGTTTTTGTAGGGTTAGTAGTCAAAAAAACGGACTGGCCCATAGTATGAACTAATAACTATCGAACTAATAACCAACTCACCGCTTCATATTATCTGGATCTAAAGAACTAGTCACGATATGATATATTGATCATATCATTGTAGCAACTGAATTTTTGTTTGCATAAACAAGCAAAAAAAAGAAAAACCAATCTGATTTTAAGTTGTGAAGCAATAACAAAAAGAATGCAGATAAATGGAAGGGTGAGAGAAAGAGAGAAAAAGAATACTAATGCTATATGATTCCAATATGTAAGGTCTCTGAGCGATCTTATAAAGGATAGCGTAATAAAGCATCAATACTAATTTGATTGATCTATAATTCGATGAATTTGTTCATAGAACAAAAAAAGTCAAGAGCCCTGGGTCCACAAAGACTGAGAAAATTGACTCAATAACACATTTCATTTTCATTAGGAGCTCCGCTGTAGAATTCAGACCTAACCATTAATCGCGAAGCGATGGGAACGACGGAACCCGTGGATGCAGAAGATTCTATTGAAAACGAATCCTAATAATTCATTGGGTAGGATGGCGAAACGAACCCGGGACCAATCCACTTTTATTCTGAGAGGCCATGTCATAGGATAACCCTACAACTGAAATAGATATGGAAAGAGTAAATATTCGCCCGCGAAAGTTTTTATTTTATTGGATTTCTAAATTTTGATAGATCCAATATAATATGATAATAAAAAAGACAAAACAAAATAAATACTCGTTATAATAAAACGAAATTCTATTATTATTATCTATTATCTCTAACTAATCTATAAAATAATTATCTATAACTATAAATAAATAGAAATTGAATACATGTTTAGTTTTTTTTATTTTATATAAACTATCAAAACAAGATATACAAATTTCTAATAGATTAGATATTAGATAAAATCTCAAAGACTCCCACGATTCAGTATATTATTCATTAAATACATGTATACCATGTTATAATTGTTATTTTTCATTCGCGAGGAGCTGGATGAGAAGAAACTCTCATGTCCGGTTCTGTAGTAGAGATGGAATTGAAATTGAAAAAGAACCATCAACTATAACCCCAAAAGAGCCAGATTCCGTAAACAACATAGAGGAAGAATGAAAGGAATATCTTATCGAGGTAATCGTATTTGCTTTGGTAGATATGCTCTTCAGGCACTTGAACCTGCGTGGATCACGTCTAGACAAATAGAAGCAGGGCGGCGAGCAATGACACGAAACGTACGCCGCGGCGGAAAAATATGGGTACGTATATTTCCAGACAAACCTGTTACAGTAAGACCCGCGGAAACGCGTATGGGTTCCGGTAAAGGATCTCCCGAATATTGGGTAGCTATCGTTAAACCGGGTAGAATACTTTATGAAATGGGTGGAGTAGCAGAAAATGTAGCCAGAAAGGCTATTTCAATAGCGGCATCCAAAATGCCTATACGAACGCAATTCATTATTTCGGGATAAGAATGTATAACCAAAGAAAAGAAATCTTTTGAATGAAAAAAAAAACAAAATTATAGGTTTCTTTTTTTTTTTTGTTTTGGACAAACAATATTTCTTTTTTTACTTAGTCCCTTCGCAGTGAAAGAGCAAATAAAAAAAAATGATATGATTCAACCTCAAACCCACTTAAATGTAGCGGATAACAGCGGGGCCCGACAATTAATGTGTATTCGAATCATAGGAGCTAGTAATCGACGATATGCTCATATTGGTGACGTTATTGTTGCTGTAATCAAGGAAGCAATACCAAATACACCTCTAGAAAAATCCGAAGTCATCAGAGCTGTAATTGTACGTACTTGTAAAGAACTCAAACGTGACAACGGTATGATACTACGATATGATGACAATGCTGCGGTTGTTATTGATCAAGAAGGAAATCCCAAAGGAACTAGAATTTTTGGTGCGATCGCACGGGAATTGAGACAGTTAAATTTCACTAAAATAGTTTCATTAGCACCTGAAGTATTATAAGTCTAATAAAACGGAGACTCTAATGCTATTATAGCATTAGAATAAAATATGAATAGAGTAAACTAGATTAATTAGTAAATTTGTCTCACGCATATATCTTTAACAATTCATAAAATAGAAAGAAAAAAGCATGTTGATTATATCAAAGTTCGGGGGTAACAATAATTTTAATTTATCATGGGTAAAGACACTATTGCTGATATAATAACTTCCATACGCAATGCTGACATGAATAGAAAAGGAACAGTTCGAATACCATCTACTAACATCACCGAAAACCTTGTTAAAATACTGTTAAGAGAAGGTTTTATTGAAAATGTGAGGAAACATCAGGAAAACAACAAATATTTTTTGGTTTTAACCCTACGGCATAGAAGGAATAGGAAAGGTCCATGTAAAACTGTTTTAAATTTAAAACGGATCAGTCGACCCGGTCTACGAATCTATTCTAGTTATCAACGAATTCCTAGAATTTTAGGTGGGATGGGGATTGTAATTCTTTCTACCTCTCGGGGTATAATGACGGACCGAGAGGCCCGACTAGAAGGAATCGGCGGAGAAATTTTGTGTTATATATGGTAAGCTTTCTTATATCCAGATTAAGATATGGAACTTTACTATTTGTGAAAAAAAAAGATAAAGAACGGGTTTCTATTCTCACTCTCCTCTTACATTAATTAGTTAATACTTCAAGGAGGTTTTACCGCGAATGAAAAAATAAAACTGGATTCATGAAAGTTTAATTCCTGAACCACTTCCGAATGGTATGCTTCGGATTCATTTAGATAATGAAGATCGGATTCTAGGTTATGGTTCAGGAAGGATTCAACGTAGTTTTATACGTATACCAACGGAAGATAGAGTAAAAATTGAAAGAAGTCATTATGATTCAACCAAAGGGCATATAGTTTCTAGACTCCGAAACAAGGATTCAAACGATTAGGTGGTTTTTTTTTTCAACTTCAATATTCCTTTCGGAGGGATACAATTCGAAAGTTTCAAATTTCCAGAAACTCATTTTCTTCAAATAAGTAAATTTGAAATTCAGTTAAGGAATGACAAATATGAAAATAAGGGCCTCCATTCGTAAAATTTGTGAAAAATGTAGACTGATCCGTAGACAGGGACGAATTATAGTAATTTGTTCCAACCCGAGACATAAACAAAGACAAGGATAATCTTTATAAAATAAAAGAGACTCCCTAAAGGACCCAATATACAAATAAAAAAAAGCGGAAAAGATCCGTTTTGGCATGAAATGGATATATCCATATACCTCTGACTTATATTTATGAGACGATAAAATATGGCAAAACCCGCACCCAGAATCGGTTCACGTAGGAATGGGCGTATTGGTTTACGTAAGAGTGCGCGTAGAATACCAAAGGGGGTTATTCATGTTCAAGCAAGTTTCAACAATACCATTGTGACTGTTACAGATGTACGAGGCCGGGTAATTTCTTGGTCCTCCGCCGGTACTTGTGGATTCAAGGGTACAAGAAGAGGGACACCCTTTGCGGCACAAACCGCAGCAGGAAATGCTATTCGGACGGTAGTGGATCAAGGTATGCAACGAGCCGAAGTCATGATAAAAGGCCCCGGTCTCGGACGAGATGCAGCATTAAGGGCTATTCGTAGAAGTGGTGTAATATTAAGTTTCATACGGGATGTAACCCCTATGCCCCATAATGGCTGTAGGCCCCCTAAAAAAAGGCGTGTGTAAAAATAAACAAAACATTGAAATGATTTCAAGAGAAATAAATAATTTAATGATTTGATCAAATAATAAGATTACCATGGTTCGAGAGAAAGTAATAGTATCGACTCGGACACTGCAGTGGAAGTGTGTTGAATCAAGAGGAGATAGTAATAGTCTCTATTATGGACGTTTCATTCTGTCTCCACTTATGAAAGGTCAAGCCGATACAATAGGCATTGCGGTGCGAAGAGCTTTGCTCGGAGAAATAGAAGGAACGTGTATCACACGCGCAAAATCTGAGAAAATACCACATGAATATTCTACCATAATAGGTATTCAAGAATCAGTACATGAAATTTTAATGAATTTGAAAGAAATTGTATTGAGAAGTAATCTGTATGGAATTAGTGGTGCGTCCATTTGTGTCAAGGGTCCCCGATATGTAACTGCTCAAGATATCATCTTACCACCTTCTGTGCAAATTGTTGATAATACACAGCATATAGCTAACCTAACGGAACCAATTAATTTGTATATTGAATTACAAATCGAAAGGGATCGCGGATATCGTATAAAAACAACAAATAACTCTCAAGACGGAAGTTATCCTATCGACGCTGTATTCATGCCTGTTCGAAATGCAAACCATAGTATTCATTCTTATGTAAATGGGAATGAAAAACAAGAAATACTTTTTCTCGAAATATGGACAAATGGAAGTTTAACTCCTAAAGAAGCACTTCATGAAGCCTCACGTAATTTGATTGAGTTATTTATTCCTTTTTTACATGCGGAAGAAGAAAAATTACATTTAGAAAATAATCAACAAAAAGTTACTTTACCCTTTTTTACTTGTCATGATAGATTGGCTAAACTAAATAAAAATTCAACAGAAATAGCATTGAAATCCATTTTTATAGACCAATCAGAATTGCCCCCTAGAATTTATAATTGCCTCAAAGGGTCCAATATACATACCCTCTTGGACCTTTTAAATAACAGTCAAACCGACTTTATGAAAATGAAACATTTTCGCAGAGAAGACATAAAACATATATTGGACATTCTCGAAATAGAAAAGGATTTCGTATAAATTTCAAATCCATTGGATTTCATCTTTTTTTTTTATTAGTTAGACAAAAACTTTAGAAAAAAAATGGGTTTTGAATCTTTAGCACAATCCATAACTCAGAATAGATCCAAAATTTAATTATTGCAGAGATGTATCTAGGGAATAGTCGCTGCAAAGCGAATTCCCCCTAGATACACATGTCGTGATATTTTATTTCACAATTGAATCAATTTAAAAAATACCTAAAGTTAAGGATTTATCAATAGGTAATGTTGCCCCAATACCCAACCAAAGGGCTACTGCGGTACCAATCAAAAAGACTGTTGTTGCTACTGGACGACGAAATGGATTTTGGAATTTATTAACATTCTCCAAAAAAGGTACTGTTAATAAACCCGCGGGTACTAAAACCATTAAAAGAACCCCCAATAACTTATTGGGCACTGTACGAAGTATTTGAAATACGGGAAAGAAATACCATTCGGGCAATATTTCTAAAGGAGTTGCAAATGGATCCGCGGGTTCACCAATCATTGATGGTTCTAGAACCGCTAAGCCTACGTTACATGCAATAGTTCCTAGAATTACTACTGGAAAAATATATAAAAGATCATTGGGCCATGCGGGTTCTCCATAATAATTATGACCCATACCTTTAGCCAACTTAGCTCTTAATACAGGATCGTTCAAGTCAGGTTTTTTTGTTATTGGGATAGGTGAATTATTATAGATCCATCCCCCGAGGGAACCGGACATGATAATTTTTCATCATCCGGCTCGAGCACAAATCAAACGAATGCAAGTAATTCTGTTCTTACAGGTAAATGCTCAATACCCAAGTAGGCTTACAAAGTTGACCATGATCAAGCGCTTTCTGGGTCGTCTCAGACCTTGCGATTGCCTTTTCTTCCCCAAAAATAAAAAATAAAATATCGAGACTTCTTCTTTTACATACAAAAGATTTACTTGTTACTAATAGGGTCTAGCCCCTGTTCTTCTTTAGATCCCTTGTTTCACTCCGATAGTATTATATATATATAAATCGGGTCAATGCAAAGGAAATGAATGCATTTCCATACTATTAAGTTAAGTAAGTAAAATAGATAAAACATAATCTGGATTATGACGTATCATCTATTCGACTGGATCTTACGGAGCCTGCTTATGCATGACATGAGACATGTCAAGGCTGATCATAGAAAAGATTCTCTTCAAGTAGTGAACCAGCCTATCCTCCATATGGGGCTTACGTAGTAGTTGGAACAAAGACACATTTCGTTGTGAATTCAAACAAATGTGGCAGATAGGCATATATCTGCACGGACTAATCAATAGTTCAAGTCACACACTCCCATAATCCATTTTATCTTCAGAAAATTCACTTCAACCATTAGTGTCAAATAAATAATACAATTTTGCGGGGTTGAAGGAAAAGATCCAAATACATGTTTTATTCTTTTCAATAATCCATATTTATAGCAATGAAATCCTATTGTTCCTACCCTGAGTGAAGTGATAAATGACTGATTACAAATATCTATGATCTATAATACTATTTCTTCTCTATAAAGGACCAGATATGCCTTGCTTACGTATCATTGGGAAGTGCATTAACATAAATACGGCAGTAAGTAGAGGTAATACAAAAGTGTGTAAACTATAAAAACGAGTCAGGGTGGATTGTCCTACACTAGCACTTCCGCGCAATAACTCTACCAAAGGCGATCCTATTACAGGAATAGCTTCCGGTACGCCTGTTACAATTTTGACTGCCCAATAACCAATTTGGTCCCGGGGTAAGGAATAACCAGTCACGCCAAAAGATGCGGTCAATACAGCTAAAACTACACCTGTAACCCAAGTCAATTCACGAGGTTTTTTAAAGCCACCGGTGAGATACACACGAAATACGTGCAGGATCATCATTAGCACCATCATACTTGCGGACCATCGATGAACTGATCGGATTAACCAACCAAAGTTAGCTTCAGTCATTATATATTGAACGGAAGCAAAAGCCTCAGTAACCGTTGGGCGATAGTAAAAAGTCATAGCAAATCCCGTAGCTACTTGTACTAAAAAACAAGTAAGTGTAATTCCGCCTAAACAATAAAATATGTTCACATGGGGAGGGACATATTTACTAGTTATATCATCTGCAATCGCCTGAATCTCAAGACGTTCTTCGAACCAATCATATACTTTATTGAGATAGGTAAATCCAGGGAACTCCCCCTCTGAGAACCGTATATGAGAATTTCATTTCGTACGGCTCAAACAAAAACCACCCCAATACTGGCTAGAATGGATATGTGTAATAAAAAGTTTGAAACTTATTTATCTTTCCTCCTATGATTCACTCTTTCTTTTTCTCTAAAGATACGAAAGAATAAAAATCTGAAAGCTCTTCTTTGTGGTTATAATGCTAAAAAATATCAAGTTGGCTCATTCGTCTTTATGTTGATTGTTACAGGCCTCTTGAATCCTCTATTTACCTATTTTTTTTTTTTTATTTTCTTTTATTTGTTATTCTTATTTGTGTGTAACGCGGTTTTACTTCTGTTTTCTTTATTATTGATAGGAATTCTCTTGTTAAGACCCTATGAATCGATTAAAACCTCAGATTCATACTACAACCACGATGATTCAAGAAAACCTTCAAACTAAGTCCAAAAATTCCCTGAGTAAGAATCGTTGGATCATCACTTATTCAATGAATAGATATACTGAATAAAAATTCAAAGAAAGGTTTGTCCCTTAATTAAAATAAGCATAAACGGGAAAAAGAATAAAAATCTGTCGATTTATCACTTCTAACCCCCTTTTTTAACTATTTGGGGGTTAACTCTTTTTTTTTGGAGTCCGGCCCGCGAGGTCTTAATATAAAATATGAATCATAGTTAGAATAGTTTGTAATCTATTTCCTATATTCCGCGCGTTCCGGATACTAGAATGAATATCCGACGAGGTAAAACCATCTGTATCAAGATGACAGAACCACTCTCTGTAGTATCCATAGGATCAATTATAACAAGTCACACACTCATATTCCGGAAATACAGAAACAAAGAAATTCCACGGTCGAACTACCCAAAAATAGAATGGGCTAAAAACGACCTAAATGATTCACTTTGTAGTGAAAAGCGATTTAGTAGTTCTTGTGAATCTAATTCATTGAAATTCCATCCAGTAAAATGGAAGAATTATAAATCTCCAAAATAATAGATAGGAATATCGCAAATAGAGCCATTGCAATACCCATCAAAGGAGTAGTTCCCCAACCTGGAGCTACTTTACCATATTCCGAATTCAGTGGTTTCAATAAATCCCCTACAATGGTTCGTCTTGGACCAGATCTAGAACTATTCTCAACGGTTTGTGTAGCCATAAATCCTATTTTGTATTCAGTGAGAGCCGTTGACTTTGTATACCATTATATTGTAAATAAATGATCTTAGCATAGATCCATTGTGGTCTTAAAATTATATAATAATGGAAACAGCAACCTTAGTTGCCATCTCTATATCTGGTTTACTTGTAAGTTTTACTGGGTACGCCTTATATACTGCTTTTGGGCAACCCTCTCAACAACTAAGAGATCCATTCGAGGAACACGGAGACTAGTTGAAGTAATGAGCCTCCCAATATTGGGAGGCTCATTACTTCAATCGAGATAATAAAAAATCATTTCATCTTTTTAGTTGGAACTTTAGGTGGTTCCCGAAAAAAGATGGCGAAAAATATTATTCCCAGAGTCGAGACTAAGAGGAATGTATAAACCAATGCTTCCATAGATTCGATTGTGGTTTACAATTATAGCTTCCATGCCTGTTTATTTTGGGTCGTCTCCCGGATAACTGAAGAGAAAGAGTCAAAGAAAGGGCAAAGGCAGCGATTCAAATCAAGATTTATCCGGCTCCCTGTCTATGTTAAATCACAAAAATAAAAGTAAGAAATCAATCTTGTATCAGACTACTTGTCGTCTTGTAGTCGGATCCCCAAGTTTTTGGAATGTTCCAAATTCTACTTGAGCATCCAAATCTGGGTCAATACCGGCAAAAACATCTCGGAACAAGGTTCTAGCGCCATGCCAAATATGTCCGAAGAAGAAGAGCAGAGCAAATGAAGCATGGCCAAAAGTAAACCAACCCCTTGGACTGCTACGAAAAACACCATCGGATTTCAAAGTAGCACGATCTAATTCAAAAATTTCGCCCAATTGAGCGCGTCGAGCATATTTTTTCACAGTAGCGGGATCACTATAACTGACTCCATTCAGTTCGCCACCATAGAACTCCACAGTTACACCTACTTGTTCGACACTATACTTCGACTCTGCCCTTCGAAACGGAACATCGGCTCTAACAATACCGTCTCCGTCTACCAAAACAACCGGAAATGTTTCAAAAAAAGTGGGCATACGACGTACAAAAAGTTCACGCCCTTCCTTATCTCTAAAGATAGGGTGTCCTAACCACCCAACAGCTATTCCATCCCCATTGTCCATTGAGCCCGCTCTGAATAATCCCCCCTTTGCCGGATTATTACCGATGTAATCATAAAAAGCCAATTTTTCAGGAATTTTAGACCAAGCCTCTGATAAACTTTGATTTTCGGCTATCCCAGCGCTAACTCTTCGATATATTTCTTGCTGGAAGTATCCCTGATCCCATTGATAACGAGTGGGACCAAATAATTCAATCGGGGTAGTTGCTGAACCATACCACATAGTTCCAGCAACAACAAAAGCGGCAAAAAAGACAGCAGCGATACTGCTGGAAAGGACGGTTTCAATATTTCCCATGCGTAATCCTTTGTATAGACGTTGGGGCGGACGGACACTAAGATGGAATAGGCCGGCTAATATGCCCAATGTCCCTGCTGCAATATGATGAGAGGCTATTCCTCCCGGAACAAAAGGATCAAAACCTTCCACACCCCACGCTGGATTTACAGATTGTACCCTTCCGGTTAGTCCATAAGGATCGGACACCCATATTCCAGGACCATACAACCCCGTTACATGAAATGCGCCAAACCCAAAACAAGCCAACCCTGAAAGAAATAAATGAATTCCAAAAATCTTAGGTAAATCTAAAGAAGGTTTTCCTGTACGTTCATCAGAAAATATTTCTAGATCCCAGTACACCCAATGCCAAATAGCTGCCAAAAAGCATAAGCCAGAAAACACAATATGTGCCCCGGCCACACCTTCGTAACTCCAAATACCCGGATTCGTTATAGTACCTCCTGTGATACTCCAACCGCCCCATGAATTGGTTATTCCTAAACGAGTCATGAAGGGTATAACAAACATACCCTGTCTCCACATTGGATCAAGAACGGGGTCAGAGGGATCAAAAACCGCTAGTTCGTATAGAGCCATCGAACCGGCCCAACCAGCAACTAGAGCTGTATGCATTATATGAACAGAAATCAAACGACCCGGATCATTCAATACGACGGTATGAACACGATACCAAGGCAAACCCATGGAAATACCCCTTTAATCAACGAATAATAGACACTATGTAACTTTATTGCATTGTAAAAAGTAAAAAAACTATGCTCTGGACCCACTCTTTCGGTAGATTTTCTCGAGGAAAGAATTAATATTTGTTCTATTCTTTTAGTAATAATAATAGTAATAGATGAATTCCATTTGTAGGAACAAAAATAAGCAGATCTATTCTATACCCGATAAGTACCAATACGCAATGGTAGAGGGGATTGATCCCACTTTAATTTTCTCTGAGTGAAGACATACCCATTTGTTCATATCATTCCAAAGACCCATTCGTTTCGTAAAAATTTTCCTTTAGTCATAATCATTCGGTTTTCTTTTTTTATGTTATTGTTATGAACTTATTCAATTTATGGATAAACTATGAGAAAGGCTAATCTTATTAAGACAATAAACCCGTTGTTACGCTTCCACATCAAAGTAAGATATAGTACTTAATTTTTTTTCTTTCATTTTATGCCTATTGGTGTTCCAAAAGTACCTTTTCGAAGTCCTGGAGAGGAAGATGCATCGTGGGTTGACATATAGTGCGACTTGTCAGATATATTGGGTCACATGGAATTTCCCCATTCTCTCCCCTGATCGAGATATCCCCTCTTTCGCCCAAAAAAGATTGATTGAATTATCAAAAGTTTGGAGCGTGAAATACAATTTAATCCTATTTATTTTTTGTAGGGGTATCAGATTAATATTATCAATTAGAATAATTTATGGTTGGCTCGACTGGACCAAAAAAATGAAGTATCCAGGCTCCGTTTAGAAAAAACCCAATTGGTAATATATCTAAGATTACTACTTTTATAATATTCTATTTATAAACAGGAGCGATCTCAAACTGTTTAATCAATCGAGTAATATAATGAATACATTTAATATAATGAATACATTGAATATTTAGTGGAAGACATGAAATAAATGAAATTGAAAAATAAAAAAAGCCATAGCAAAAAGACGTGGTATTGGGACATTTGCCCTATATGTGCAAATAAAAATCGGGCCTATCTTTACTCGGAGTAGAGCATAAACCTAAAAAAATTGAAAAAGCCCATTCAGGAACAAGAAAATGGCATCGTTATTTGGATTCGATCTCGATGAAACAATACATCAATGAGAAGTTCATTCGATAAGTTTAGTAAATTATTTATATATATATTTTATTTATATATAGGTAAAGTAAACAGGCCAAAACAAATCCTTCTTGAAAAATGGAAGAAAAAAAGCCCTTTGTTAGAAGTTAGAAAGAGCCCCCTATGAAAATAAAAAAGAATGAGGGCTGCAATCTACACATTGATTCTTTTTTTTTTGCGCGATTTTTGGTAAACCGTATGCATCAAAAGGTGCGCGTACGGTTCCTAAGGATACAATTATATCCTAATCAACCGACTTTATCGAGCAAGATTACTTTTTTTAGGCCAAGAGGTTGATAGCGATCTCTCGAATCAAATTATTGGTCTTATGGTCTATCTCAGTCTAGAGGATGATAGCAAAGATCTGTATTTGTTTATAAACTCTCCCGGGGGGTGGGTAATACCCGGAGTAGCTATTTATGATACTATGCAATTTGTACAACCAGATGTACAGACAATATGCATGGGATTGGCCGCTTCAATAGGATCTTTTCTTCTGGTCGGAGGAGAGATTACCAAACGTCTAGCATTCCCTCATGCTCGGCGCCAATGAGTTTTGTATTTGAGAGAAAAAAGAAGACTATGCCTTCGCCATATGAAATATGACTATTAAGTAATAATAGCATGGCATTTTGAATTCGATATGAGAAACCTTTTTTTTTTATTTTTGTTTTTTTTTTTTCAAAAATCAATCATTAGATTATATATCGAACGAATAGTATGAGATAAAGGGCATTTCCGATTTTATCTGATTTATCGGAAGCCTATTGCAGCGTCACAAACTTTTTTGTTTTCACACCAGAGGGATAATAACAATATTTATCTTAGGAAAGAATACAAAAAAAAGAAACTTTGGGATTGCTTAATAACAGACTAAATAAATATATAAAGCAACGGAACCATCATAGTATGTTTTAACTACTCCAAAATAAAATGAAGGATGGTTATTGGATTATTTACCGATCGGGGTCTGATAGGCCCTATATTTGAATATTTGAATTTTATTTTATACTTCTTCAATGGAATGGAGGTTATAAAGTAAATTCCATTGTATAGCCGTATGCAATGCGCAAAAGATGCCTGTACGGTTGTTCAATTCTATCTTTTGGTTTTCATATCATTACTCGTTATTTAATTTATTCTCTTTGATTTCTCTTCGAGATAGAAGAACCATTTATTAGGTTATATAATCAGGGTAATGATCCATCAACCTGCTAGTTCTTTTTATGAGGCACCCGCAGGAGAATTTATCCTGGAAGCGGAAGAAATGATGAAGCTGCGCGAAACCATTACAAGGGTTTATGTACAAAGAACAGGCACACCTCTATGGGTTGTATCCGAAGACATGGAAAGAGATGTTTTTATGTCAGCAACAGAAGCCCAAGCTCATGGAATTGTTGATCATGTAGGGGTAGAATAAAAAATAACAGGGATTTCGCGCAAATACAAATACGCCATTTGAAATTTTATCTTCTTACTGGGTTTGATAGAGTATTCTATTAATTAATTTATTACTATAGAAGTAATTCCTAATCGGCCGGTTAGGATCGATCTAAACCAGCTCATTATGTATACGAGTCAACATGCCAACTATTAAACAACTTATTAGAAAGACGAGACAGCCAATCAGAAATGTTACGAAATCCCCCGCCCTTGGGGGATGCCCTCAGCGACGAGGAACATGTACTAGGGTGTATGTGTGACTCGTTCAGAGCATGGACTGGGGCAAAAGAAAAGAACCCATTTTTCCAGTATCAGTGATCAGTAACAGTAAATAAGATAAAATAAAACGGAAGAACTCCATTCACTATCTAAAAAGTATCTATCATACCCTTCTATTGTGTATCAAAATTTATGGTTTCTAGTGGTGTAAATCCAATCGTCTCCATTTTCAATTTAAGATGAGAAAGAATTTCCCATTGGTAGCAAATGTTTATCCATTAAGCGGGGGGAATCCCATTTAAAGGCAAGAAAGATTACGCCCTTACTCTTTCAACAACGGACTAAGAGGGTCAGCTACACAGTTAATCTTCATAATTAAATACCGTTACTGTATAAGTGGATCTCGTTGTGAAAGACGGATTACTGAATAATTCATGGGTAGAGCCAAAAAGTGTGAACTGTACAAGTTAACAATAGCATTGATTAAATGAAAGAAAAGAAAGGGCTCCGGTGTATAGAAGGGATCTCGCCGTTTAAGAAGTAACCATAGAAACGATGGAACCCACTATTTTTTTTTATTCATTTCTATTTTATATTTACTACTTTTTGTTTTTATTTAATATTAATATGCTTTTTTTAATATCTAGTATCAATATCAATATTATTTCTTATTTCGAGGTAAAATGCCTATAAAAAAAAATAAAAAATCGTGGGCGGGAAGGTTATAGTAGCAAAAGCCGTTGGAGTTTTTATTTTATACATTGGAAGGATCCGTTTTGTTATTAACAAACTAGAAAAGGGGAAGGGAATAACTGAAAGAAAAGAAATCAATTATCAATTAGTTATTTATCAAAGTTTCATTTATTCAATGACCAGAATTAAACGGGGATGTATAGCTCGGAGACGTAGAACAAAAATTCGTTTATTTGCATCAAGCTTTCGAGGGGCTCATTCAAGACTTACTCGAACTATTACTCAACAGAAAATAAGAGCTTTGTTTTCGGCTTATCGGGATAGAGGTAGGCAAAAGAGATATTTTCGCCGTTTGTGGATCACTCGGATAAATGCAGCAATTCGAGGGAATTTAGTATACTATAGTTATAATATTTTCATACACAATCTGTACAAGAAGCAGTTGCTTCTTAATCGTAAAATACTTGCGCAAATAGCTATATTAAATAGAAATTGTCTTTCTATGATTTCCACTGAGATTATAAAATAAGTAGATTGGAAGGACTCCATAGGAATGTTTTAAATTTTAACGGAGTGCGCTGTAAAATTAACTCCGGGAAGGTAGAATAGAAATTAGTATGATAAAATATAATCAAATAATATGATAAAGTCGTCAAAATGAACAAACAAGACGTTCAATAAAAAAAGATTTATTCTTTTTCCCCGATCCTTTTTTTCTTATGACACGACACTCACATCTTAATTCGCGAATTTTTCGAACAAAACATCAATCCGCCTTTGAGTTCGTATTGGAATTTTGATTCAAGTGAAGAGTAAGCCTATCCCCCTTTTTGATTCTAAGACCCGCAGTTCTAGCAGCCGACTCACCTCTTTCAAATTGTTTCTCATTACTAAGAAAGGGTAACAAAGATAAAATACGAGCTTGCTTGATAGCAATAGTAATTAATCGTTGTTGTTTTAAGTTTAATCTATTCACCCGTCTAGATAATATCTTTCCTTGTTCACTAATAAATCGACTAATTAAACTCATGTTTCTATAATCAATTCGATCCCCCGACCCAATCGGGGGCAAACGCCTACGAAAAGATCGCTTGGATTTAAAATAGAGTCGCTTGGATTTATCCATGATTTGTTTATTCCTTATCCCGAAAATCCTAATTTTGTCGGGGATTTCTTTTTGGTTTGTTTATCTTTAAATATATGTTATATATAATATATGGTATATGACATTTTTCATCTTCCTTGGAAGGATGACATACAATACATACGTGTAATCGGTTCCATCTATTTCTTTATCTCCCCATGAATTGTATATTTGTAACAAAAGGGACAGAATTTTCTCAATTCCAATCGACTAGGCGTATTGTGTCGATTCTTTTGAGTAATATATCTGGAAATACCAACCCTCTTTGATTCCTTATTAGCATCATTTCGAACAGCACAATTGGTACATTCCAAAATAACTGTTACTCGAACATCTTTCCCCTTGGCCATGAACCCCCTTTGTATTTTTGATTCACTCAACTATTCTATTTTGCGATCCAAAGAGAAAAAAGGAACGAAAAAAAAAAAATAGAAGTTGCTAACTCGAAATAAAATTATGAAAAATTTCGTTGCAATCAAGATAGTAATAATAAGTAATACAATGATTTCTAACTACATTTCTAATCCCAATATAGCGTTTCGTCTTTCATTTAAGTATTTTGTATGATATTGTTGACCTATCCATCAATTCCCATTTCCGTTCTCATTCTCTTTTTAATTATTTTAATTTAAATAATTAAAATTAAAAATTTTATTTTAATTCGAGCCCCGGGCCTCAGGCCCGAGTTCCGAGTTTCACTGAATTTGAATCCACTTTTATTCTTTCTCTTTTCGAACTTATTCGAATTTTAAAAATTCTAAAATGAAAAGATGGGAAGGGGAGGGATTAGTCACAGAGATTTTATTAAATCCCTAATCTTCTTCACCACTTCCCATGTTACTAACTAGAATGAAAAAAAGGGGAATATCAGCGCATCCGGAAATAAACGATTGATCTCTATCAATAGACCTGCTAAAAACCCGAACCATATAGTACTTACTACCGGCGCCACGGAGAGATATGTTTTTAGATCTCGCATTTTATTTGAAATCCTCCTTCTTTATTGGAATTTGTAATACATATATGATCAGACATATATGGAGTTAATGATCGCTTGTATTTGTCCGCGGAATCCCTAATTCAAATTGAAATGTACAACGATTCAGTAGAATATTCCTTTTCTTAAAAAAAACGTGCCCTTTTCTGTACCAGCATTTCCCCAAAATATTCATTTTTTTTACAGCGGGTTTCATTATACGTAACGCATATAAGTAGTTTATTATAATTAATTAATAATTAATTATATGTTCTATGATATGAGATCAAAAAGAAGAAATGACAAGATAATTTTTGTATAGAAATGGAGTAAATAAAGATGTGGAAAACAATACGGGTATTCTCTACAATGACACTGTAACCCAATTGAAAGGGATGTAGCGCAGCTTGGTAGCGCGTTTGTTTTGGGTACAAAATGTCACGGGTTCAAATCCTGTCATCCCTACCTATTCTATTACTTATCTTATGAGCAGGAATCGTAACGAGGGATCAATTGAAATCGATTAAATTGGGCATCCATAACATGATCAATCTTTCATTTGACTCTATTCTACTATAGAATAGGATACGCATGCAAAAATATAATATATTAGGGTTACTTACAAAATATTTAGTGTGATAATAAAGCGCTCTTAGTTCAGTTCGGTAGAACGCGGGTCTCCAAAACCCGATGTCGTAGGTTCAAATCCTACAGAGCGTGATCCCATTCTTGTTATTCTTAGGTCGAAAATTACACTGAAATGAAATAATTGAACAGCAATTTCAATTTGACCCCTGCCCTATGTATTGTATTAAAATTAATAAAGCAAGTAGGGGTCAATCAAAAAAAGAGCTATTAACTAATTAAAGGTCCAACTGATCACCGCGTCTGTATTGTAAATATGCGGTTACAAATAATCCAGCCAAAGTAATAGGAATTAGACCTAAGACAATTCCAAATAGAAAAACTTCAATCATTTCAATTTGTTTGAAAGAGGAAAAGGAGAGGTAATATCTATTCTTAACTATTAATTCATATTGCCCATGAATCTCAATGACCAAAAATTGGAAATTGACACGGTAAGAAACTTAAGAAACTATAGAATATATGGAATAACACAGAAAGATTTCGTTTTTTTATGAATCGTTTGTTCAATTAATTTCAAATAAGTCGTATCTTGTTCAACCCGATAAATAGAGCTGAGGTTATAGTTAAAACCGCTAGTAGAAAACCGAAATAACTAGTTATAGTAAGCATAAAGAGGCTAAATGAAATATGGTCTTTTTATACATATGTTTAGAAAGCACTTCCCTAAATTCAAATTTTTGAAAGATACAAACAAGAATAAGCAAAAAGACCAATTCCACTTATTCTTTCAATTGAAAGTTTTTGATTCATCAATCCTTCTAAACAGTAATAAAAAAAAAAAAAATGGGAGTGACATAGGTAAGAAATCAATTCATCATCTGTGATATCTGAGCATCCCCTAATTCCCAATCAACAGATTCATCTTAAAAACTAATATTCTTATACTAATATTATATATTATAATTAATAATCAAAATTAGAAATAATAAAAAACTCTGTTGTGTAACTTCATTCAAAAAATGAAATTGAATCGCTTTAAAATTGGAAAATCATTTCTATTTTGATTTTGATCATTTTTTTATTATTGTATCGAATACATTGTGTATTTTCGAACAAAGAATGACCTTATATTATACTAGAATCTCCCTTTTTTTACTTTAACTTTACTTTATTACTTTCCCTTTTCTTTTTTACTTTAATTTGATTTGACCTCATTAGATTCAGTAGTAGGTTTATTCTCATAATATCTCTAATGAGAAGAAAAAGAGTTTCGCATGATCTAATCGTGCGAAACTTATACATTTTTTCTTTACATATCTTAAATTAGAGAGCCCCCCGCCCTTTTATAATTATAATTCGATCAAGAACGGCCTTTTGGTTCTAATACAACAATGCGTGCATCGCGAATATTGATTATTTTCTTCTTTGTTCTCTTTCTTTCGTCGAAGACTATCGGCTAGTCTTACTTCTTACTGGACAACTAACCAATTCCTTAAAAATGAAAAAAAAAGGGGGGGGGGGGGGGGGAAAAAAAAAAAAAAGATTTATGGTAAAATAAAAAAATACCCCCCTTAAATTTTTATCTCTTCCCCCCCCCTGCTACACTTCTAAACCCCCCCCCCACCACCCTTTTAC